>Ga0065711_1033217_pt1 | contig 25907 bp, 15 predicted proteins | sample Hoacrofraction12_FD_59098 | JGI IMG/M metagenome (GOLD analysis project Ga0065711, IMG submission 59098) | Hoatzin crop microbial communities from Cojedes, Venezuela - Epithelial fraction 12 v2 (version 2) | ecosystem: Host-associated > Birds > Digestive system > Esophagus > Crop | place... | reverse complement strand
CAGCACCCCCCCGCTAGCTCTCTCGATGTTAAACCCGGTCACCCAGTCCCCCCGGCACGGCTCCTCTGTTCAAAATCCCGCCTGCTAATTCAGGTCATTTCTATAGTTCTCATCTGTACAAAAAAACCCCATACTGTTTGGGTTTTTTTCTGATCCGCTGCTACGGATTCTGCTCTCCACAAACTTCACCCCACGCCCTCTGCTTCAGCCCCTTCCAAACGCGAGACGGTCACTTGCAATTTTGCTCTCACTTTTACCAATGTGACGCAGCAAGCAGTTTTCCCAGGTTGTCACAGAGGTGGGAATATCACGCAAGTCACATTTCGATACATTTCAGGGTAAGAAAACATGTGGGATAAGGCCTCTTCTTCTGAACTAGATTTTGGTGGTAGTTAGCAAGCTTGCTCCTGGTTGCCACCCCAATACAGGTATTATAAAAATAGTACAGATCCAGCAGAGAGGAAACTTTGGCGAAGTTCCAAGGCAAACCAAATTTCATTAGTGAAAACTACTTATTCCCAAGCCAAGAGGACGTTTCAGTATTTACTCAGCTCTTGAAGGAGTTTTGCAAGAGTTCATCTGCATTCTCGACACTCGTTTCGGAAAAAGGGAAGCGGATCTTTGTAGGATAGGGCAGGGAATATCCTGTGTTAATGTGGTGTTTTTTGCTTTTCTGACTGTTTGTTTTCACACTCCTGGGAAAAGAAGAGGATTTAGCAGCTTTCCTGGTTGCTGTTAGAAAGTGCCCAAGGGCTTGCAATTATAAAGAAATAAAAATTGTGGCCTGAAGTTCCAGGACGCAGAATTTTAAGCTGTGTGACCGCGCTCAGACTGTGCGACTACCGACAGCCAGCGTGGAGCGTGCCTGCCAGCGATGGCCTTTGTAGAGCAAAGCTGATCCGAGATACAGTGTCCTGCCTCTTGCTTTCGGTTTCCTTGCTGGTGTTTTCTCTCCTTCCTTCTTTCTGTTCTGTCCACTCTTTCTCCTGGGAGAGCCAGTGCAAAGCACACATCCAATGGTTCACACGCCTTTGGCGGCCTGCCCATCGTCGGAGGCAGCTGAAATGTTTTTCCCCGGCGCTCTCCCTCCTCCCCAGGCTCTCGGCTTCTCATCACGTTCCTGCCCTGCTGCACCGCAGTCGGAACTCCTGCCAATGCCTTTGATCCCTGCCACCTACCCGAGCCTGCCCATTTCTCAACCTCATTGAGTCCTGTCCTGCATCTTTCTGTTGCAGATCTCACGCTCGCTCATGTTCTCGCCAGCCAATACGCCTGCACTGTAGGGACTGGAACTCCTTCAGACACACCTGAGGTATCTAACGATCTGTTAAACAAGTACTTGGGGTATGGCTTCACGCTCGGTGTAAACTGATGTCCAGCCATGCTGGTGATCTGCCCTCGGCTGTGTGCTCACGCTGTTTCCACCCCCGCAGCCAAAGCTAGCGATCGTGGGGGGGGCTGCAGCGAGTTTGCTGGTGCATTAAAAAAAAAAAAATCAGATAATAATTTTTTTCTGTACGCGAATGACATCGATGCAGGGCGTGGCTGCATGATTACTGGGTCCAACAAGAGGGAGCAGTAATTAGCAGCATGGGGCTGTGGGGAATTGTCTTTTTCAGGAGCAGAAGAGTCCTTAGTTGCCCCACACTGATGGTGAGATACCTCTTCTATCGTTTCCGATTTTGCAGCAGCTTCTGCGAATACTTTCAGTCTCAACTGACATAATTCTAGGCTCTTCAGAAGATGGCTGGGGTAAGGTCAAAAAAGGGCTCAATTAGAATACAGCTGGATCTGAGGCACAAAAATCCAAAACTGTGAGCTGAAAAAACCCAGTCTGACTCAGCGGGCCTCTCCCTTTCCGACCTCAGTGTTCTTTGGGGGATGTCTAGAGTTTTGTGATACGTGTGTTCAAAACGGCCATGAACTCTGCAAGTGCTCTCTGCGCTGCTGCCCAAGCATCACCGGAAATCAGAAATTATGCGGAATAAAAACTGTGTCCTCTGAAGAGCACTTTTGGGTAGATGCGGAACCAAGTACACTCATGCAAAAATTGTATCCCTCTCCAATAAATTGCTATTGCAGGTCCACACCTCAACTTTCCTGCTCACAGTTCCCGAAATACCAAGGTCTATTTAATTCATCTGTTTATTTGGCAAGGGAGTCACTCCTTCACCCATCAAGGGAGGCAGGGCATGAACCTGGTCCTACAGCTGTTTGGCCAAGGCCTGCAGAGCCCTGTACAGGAAGCCTCGGCGGTAAGAAGACAGCATTAGAAAACGCAGTTTGTCCTTTAACGGTGAGGTAAATAACCAAAGTTATACGTGACTTCCATTACATCAGGCAACAGCCAGTACAGCTGCCCGAGCGTGGCATATAGATGAGTGTACCAGCCCTGTGAGTTGAGTTAGCTGGAGAAGAGCGACAGCAAATACACTCCCAAAGAGCAAAAGCCTGGGTTTGACAATTGGAACTGCAAAACAGAGCAGAAGCCTGATCGCAAACTTACCGAATGTTGTTTAGGAAAGTAGGGTGATTTGCTGGCACATTTCCTTCCTAGTGATTCACACCTTATTTCTGTTTATAAAATTATGTGCATTTCTAGGTCTGTCTCAGGTTTCCTGATGAATCGTGCTTTTGGGCTCCTCCGAGCTGGATGTGGGGCATTTGTGCTCCTTCAGGATTTCTGAATCAACATCTTCTACTTGCCACTGAATGATTTAGTGTTAACAGTTTCATTTGATGTACTTATGGATTTGAAGATTTATTATAGCAATCTTCTTTAGAGGCAGCATCTGTGACAGCTCATTTGACTAGGTTTTAGTCCCATGAATCTTACACCGCTATTAGCTTCAGATCCCTCATCCTGTTCTGTGAAGCGAAAGAAAACCGTTAATGAAACATGTTTATTGCAACACTTATTTTTCCTAGTTTTGTAGTCTTTTATTTTGACCTGGAATAAACTCTCTTTTATCTGGATCGACTGTATGGGGATTTTGCCCTGGCTTCTTGTCAAAATTATTGATTCTTCATGAAAAAGAAAATGAGAATAAAAAGAGCCATATAGGATCGCTGGTCTCCAAAAGCTCTGGAGCAGCGTTGTGTATTACTCGGTGTCACAGGCACATCATTTAACAACCGGGGCAAACGGGATGTCCTGTTCTGTCGTCACACGCGGGAGGTTGAACAGGGCTTGTACAACACACATATTATATACAACATGCACGACAAAAGCACTTCTGTTATGAATATGTAGTATGAGGTGTTAAATTTACATGGAAAGAGAGTAAATTACATCCAGAATAGCTGAAATGTTATGTATATATCATAATTGGTTCACCATTGCTTGACACAAGCCTATTATTTAAAGGTTAAATACTACAGTCTGTGGCTGCACAATAATTAGCTGTACACAGTATTTCTCTGTCCAGTAAGAACCCTTGTTTAATTAGAAGAACTCAGCTCAGCGAACATCAAATGAGCACATGCTACTCTTCTCAAGTGCAGAAATTGAGTTAGATGTGGTTTAATTTGCGTGGCTTTTGAGACCGTGACTTCCACTTATGTTTTCCTCCAGTCTTTTGGGCTGTTGTTGTAGGGTTATTCTGAAGCCTGCTGTGAAGTCCATGGGACTCTGTCTCTACAGGAAGGGAAAAAAAACATGTTTTATCTACTTTGAGACAAAAGGCGGTACATTTATGTAAACTCTTATTCTATATCAAAATACCATGTGGCATATGTTCAAAAGGCTTCTCGAACAAAATAAACACGTCACACACTACAGGTATTCTCACAGCCATGATTTTCCATTTCTTGGCTTATCTCATGAAAACTTCTGTTATCAGAAGAAATTTAGAACATTGAGTATGATGTAGAAATATATCCCTGGCTGCAGTAAATGCCATGTTCCACATTTTTTGGGGGAAAGAAATGTAACTCTGAAGTTATTTGTATTAAAATACTACTTTCTAACCTCTCTGCAGAGAGAAAACGAGTAAGTCAAAGAACAGAGTAATGTTTACACTTCACTAACTCTTCTAGGTGTATAAATCTCTAAAAACATGTTCGTGCTGGCAGACCCTGTGCTGCTTTACATGTCCTATCTGCAAACAGTCTGGCTCTAACACAGACCATAATCCAACACAGTCCTGATACTGAGAGTAGCCGAGTGCTCTTAACTCTCACTGACAGATACTTTATCCTATTTCTTCTCCTTTTATGCAAACAATTAAGTGATTGCAAAATTACCAATGCATCCATTCTGGAGACTTGACGTGTTATACAGCAGTTTTGCACCAAAAGTAATTAGAGGGGTATATACAAAATATGTATGTGTAGCTATATTGATACACAGAAAGAGTGCGTGCCAGGTTGTAATTTGAAATATGTCTACTAATTTTTACAGACCAAAAAACTCCTGCCATTCCTTAGGCAATATAAGGAAAACAAAAGGGCTAATGAACAATAAACATTTATATTCTTCCAAAAAAGTCAGCAAATAGGAAGTACCAAATGTGAATACCAGCTACATAAAACAGACACATACATAGCACACTCCCCAGATATATCTGTGAATTCAGATATTTGAACCAGAAATAAGAAAAACATCTGGAGGACTTCATTAAACTGGGACAATTACATAGGAAAAGGATAGGAAGAGAAAAACGTCTTGGCACCGTTGTCCAGATGCAGCTATAAATATCTAATGACGACTCCCTATCATTTCTAGATCGGTAAAAATGTAAAGAAAAACCAAGCTGGTTTGTTACCAGTCTTTTTATAACCCATCTAAAAAGGACAAATTTTCCTTTGAGATTTTTCTGTTAAAAATCCAGTCGAATTTTTTACCTGCTGGACAGAAGGCAAATCCTTAGGGCATGATAATTTTTGTTACTCATCAAAACTGCATATAAGCATGTATTCTGAACTGTACTGACTGTATGCATCCTAATTGGACTAGTATTAAATCCTTTTTTTGGCTGAACTACTGAGACAGCTTTCCAGTATGTTAAATTGAAATGACAGGACAACTCCAATACCAACCATAAATTGAGAAGTTCATACAAAAATTCATCTTGGACCGTTAAAGACATGTGAAGATATGAGTAAGAATTTCAGTGGAATTCCAGAAAAATAAGGGATAACGTTTAAAAATTCACCCAATTATTTCAGAACATTAAAGACGTCAAAAAACATGAATAAGAATTGCACTGCAATTTGGAAAACTCTCACTGTCTGCCTTTACGTATTATTTGTTGAAAGATGAAAATCAATAAGGTGGTAACCATTTAAACATGCTAGTCTCTCTTCCTCTTTCTGTTAAGCTAAATTTAGAGCCTGCCTGGCACAAAAGCACACACAAGCAGAAATGTGGTGTGTTTGTTACATGGGCACATCTGTATTTTGCTTGCAACAGCTAATGGATGAATTTATGGACCACAACATTATTTTCTCAGACCACAATTAATTTGAAGTATTTAGAATCATGCATCATAAACATTTTGAAATGTGGTCCAGTTACTATTTGAAGATAATTTTTGTTGCAGAAATTAGAAGCTTAACATTATGTACACACTATAGCCAAGCTGAACACCCAGATGGAGTCCTTTTATTACGGCATTCTGTTACCTATCCTTAAAAAACCCCACTCTTCCCATATGAACTACCGGAATCATATTTAAAATTGATGGGATTTTGAAAGACACGGACGTCAAAATTGTTGCTGAGTAAAAGAATTCATGATATGTTTTCTTCTTCCTGCATCTGAAAGTGTCTTTTTAATAAGAGGCAGAGATAATGTATTAAAGCTTTGGGGAGGAGAAGAAGGAATAAAAGAAACCTGGAAAATACATTTTCTCCAACCACCTGTCAGACAAAAATAATGGGCTTTCAGCAAACAGATCTGTTTAAGAGGAGGGAAAGTGCATGTCATATGATATTAAAAAACAGCCCTCAATTTTGCATGAGTTGTTTTCATGCACTGCATTTTTTTTTTTAAAGCACATCTCACAGATTAGAATTTTTCTGAAAGGTGTTAAAGCAGTTTATAATTCCCAACTCAATTTAAGGTGTCCTCAGGGTTTATATTTGTGTGAGACCACGAGTGATAAATAGAAAAACTCATATCAAATGACAAATCTCTGAGGTTGTCCTCAGTGACTACAATCTACCCTCCTGCAGCAGGAAAGGTTACCCAAAATTGAAATCAGCTATAGCTCAGCAGTCACGGAGGTCACTTTAGAACTATCTGTTCAGAGGAAGTATGAAAATTATCATTTCTGAGTTAGGTTTTAGTTACTCCAGACTAGGGCGAGTTTAGTCTCATCGTGTGAGTGCAACGGGGGCATCTGGACCCCAGGTCACTTTTTAGAAAAGGAAGGTCTCTTCCTAGCGACTACAATTTCTCCTTCATGTTCCCTGTCCAAAACACTTTTAGCAGCAAATATGATATAATGCTAATTTCTATATACTCTATGCTCCTCCTATTTACAAAGTAGTTTTACATTTTATTATATTCCATTGTACAACTTTACATAGTACCGTCATGATTTCAATTCATAGTTCAGCAATTCAATACATACTTAGATAACTGCCTTTCCATGTCCTGTTATACATTTAGCTTAAAAAAAATAGTAGAAAACAAGCACAGTGGTGCAATGTCCAGGCACTTTCAATGTTGCTCAGCAAAATAAGCAAGCACCCTGTTTGAAAGCATGACAACTTTTCTGGGAAAAAAAAAAAAAGAATCTTTGCTTATCATGGATTTTTTTAAGCATCCTTTGTACAGTTCGAAGTATTCCTGAGAAAGCACTGTAAAAACATGACTGATATGTTTATATTTCAGCAGTGGGTCTGAGTGAACAGTAACTTCCATCGCCAGATGTTCCGCTGATCGCACAGAAGACGTGTAGGGAGTCATGCATCCACGGCGAATGCATTGTGTCTTCATGGTAGATCTAGTCAAAACAAAATAGCCACAAATTCAGTAAAAGTTTCAGCTCATTATAATAATCAAGCTGTTTAAAAAGGTATGCAAAAGAGATATCCAACCTTGTCTTCAAAGCTGTTTCGCAAAGGCAGCATAACAAAGAAATGAGAAAGAAGAGTAATTTAGCAATTTCTGTAGCACGCATATATACACTGGTCTATGTATTACTGGATCATTTTTAATTACAGCTATCCAGTATAGGAAAGAAACAATTCTCTGTATAGCAATTTTTTATTCTGCCTAAGCAGTGACAAAATTCTAACAGCTTTTTGGTAAGCACAGGGAGTACCTGCAGCTAAATACAGCAAACACTACATCCGTGCCGCGTGGCAAGATTTTGCACTTTCTAACCTGAAGGACGTTCTTCCAGCAGAGGATCTAACTGCGCTGGTAGAGCTGCTCTAGAGCTGACTGTGTATTTGTTTTTCACCCTGTGGTTCACCAGTCAACAAAAGTTAGCTAGCCTGAATTGACAGTAGTGAAACTGAGATCACTGGCCAGCGTAACCAGTTTCTGGACATCCAGCTTTCTGCCACTCTCCAAGGCTTCCTGTTCCTGTTCAGCTGCAGTTTACCAATTTTTTATGTTCACATTTCCCTAACTTAAAAGATCTGTGGATAGGTCACAGGCTGACCCAGTGACCCATCTCAAGCTAAGTGTACTGTATGTGTTTTGAGGGACTGACAATATTTAGAAAAGCATGTTACTTGCAACAAGAACCTAAATTAATGTAATATACTTTTCACGTTTAACAGAGCAGAGGAAAACATGTTCCATAAAGTTTAATTTGTCAGATACTTAAGTAATTTGATGGCAATACAAAGTTCAAGTCAGCAGTTATCTACATAATGTTGTACAACCATAAAATCCAGTTCTTGTAAACATGATCTTTTAAGCTGCCTTTTGATCTAATACAAGAAGAAAGTGAAAAGCATCTCCTTCCCCGTGAGCCCTTCACTTTGACATTTCAGTTGCTGTTATATTTTGCCCATTAACCAAAGACGACACGACAGTGGATGTGTAAATCTATCAAGATAACAGGGGGTGTGCTTTAACAATGCTTCTTTGTTCTAAGATAATCTTAACTATTGTACTGCGAGGGTGCAGAACTGAGTGATTTGGTTTTGATTTGACTATGGCAGAATTCAGAAACCACAGAAGTTCCAGCACCTGCATGCAAATTAAACATCTTGGAAAGGTTTACTTGCAAACAGCTTAAAGTAAGCAGGTGGCAACTCCTACGAATGAACATCTCTGAGCAAAACTCAGCCATGGAGTATACATGGTAGGTAATGTACATGAAAAAAATGAGTGTGCCGAATGTACAAAATTAGTAGTTTGCACCCTAAGAAATGGTGGTCATGAGCAGAATAGCAAGGAAATCTAACAAAAGCGAGGGGGATGCAGCAGTCCCTTGTTCTCAAATGGATCCCCCCTTATACTCCTACAACAAAATTCAGCCCCATCATGCAACTGTTTCCCTGAAACGAGATTCTGCTCTTCCATAACAAGACTCTGTTTGATTCCCGTAAGCATTATTTTATTGTAAATAAACCTAACTTACAAATAGCAGCCTTGTGCAGCTGTATTATTTTGCCACTTCCATATTTTTGCATTAGTTTGAACAAGTGTTCAACTTCTTGTGGAATTTGCCTATATATTTTTAGTGACTTAAAATGTGATATTTTAAATTAGTAGTCAGACATGGACTGTATGTTGATTAACTGGGAGATTTCAAAAACTTTATTCTAAATTTCACATACTACTCATCACAATGCAGTCTGTATCGTTCATTTTATGGGCTTGATACTATAAATCTACAATGAGATTTCTTTTGTCATAATGAAGGCAAAATTAAAGAGCAGAGGTACAGAGATGACTTCAGAAAGCCAGTTTTCATCTAATTTCACAGCGTGACACTAGGTAGAAGTGCAACTGCTCTTTGAATCTTTCACCCCTCTGATGCTACTATTCACATGTGTTTTCCTAGAAAGATCCAAGAAAACATTAAACATAGGTCAGATAAATTAGCACAAATATTTTAACAATGCATATAAATAGCATGTTGGCATTAGTGCAAAATTAAAAGAAAACATCCTTTAATGAAAAATAATAATAAAAAAGGAACTTAAGCTGGATAGAACTGAGGAAATGGAAATGTTGCCAGAAAATTTTGACCTGTGACTTTTCACAGGATTCTTACGATGTAGAAAACATGAGGGAAAACATGGCACAGGACTTCTGATGAGCATGGCAGCCAGGAAACTAATGGTATGTGTCAGCGAAGGATCTGCCTTGAGCATGCTGTACACCAACATCAGGCTGAGACTTTCAATCAGCAGAAACTAGTTTTAGGACTCCACCAAGCGTATTGTTTACTTTTCACCTTCAGTTACTCTCCTTTTCATATCTAGCTATATAACATGAGGAGTTATCAACGTTTCAATTAGTTTTCAGTCAGTTTTCGGCATTAGCTAGTGTTCAAACACAGGAAGCCCTGTGGGCTCCGGACATGCAGTACGTGCCTGTTCGTGGATGATGTCCGAAAGCTCTTTCACCATGTCCCGAAAGTTCGATTTTAGCCCCTCATGGTACTCCACTTGATCCTCCTTAATGAGTCGCTCGTTGAGCTCCAGAGCAATTCCACAGGCTTGTATAAATTTCCTGGGGAGGAAAGGAATGAACTTTGGGTGTTACAACAGCCCAGTCTTCTATCAAAACAAACAGATATGCATATCTCATTTTCCCCCCCCTTTTCTCCAATGTTGGGGACAAGTCACACTCTAGGGGCATCTCTCGCACGGTGGATCAGGGAACGGGGAGGGACTGCAACACAGGATTGGGCTTTCGACTGGCGCTCCTTCGAGCCTAGGTCCTCAGTAAATGGGGCATGCATCTGCAGTGCACCACAGTGGTCTCCCACCTTCTGCCCAACCTGCAGGACCACGCACAGCCTGCAGGTACCAGACCAGCCCAACCAGCTGCACGTGGGGTCATGAAACAGAGGGAGGCCATGGTCAGGCACAGGAGGGAAATCAGTCGCGCAGGGCGTGACAGATCTGGGTGTATGTGATGTAGCACCTGTACTTGAGGACAAGTTACTAACAGCAGACACACCTTCCAGAAAGAAACATAGATCATGGGGAGCTGTAATACTGTTTTCTTGGTTACTGTTACTCATTTGATTCACTGGAGTGTGTCCAAAGAAGAGCAACGAGGCTGGTGAAGTGTCTAGAGAACAAATCTTATGAGGAGTGGCTAAGGGAGCTGGGGCTGTTTAGTCTGGAGAAGAGGAGGCTGAGGGGAGACCTTACTGCTCTCTACAACTACCTGAGAGGAGGGTGTAGTGAGGCAGGTGTTGGTCTCTTCTCCCAAGTAACTAGCAATAGGACAAGAGGCAATGGCCTCAAGTTGCACTAGGGGAGGTTTAGATTGGATATTAGGAAAAATTTCTTTACTGAAAGAGTGGTCAGACATTGGAAAAGGCTGCCCAGGGAGGTGGTGGAGTCCCCATCCCTGGAGGTGTTAAAAAAATGTGTAGATGTGGCACTCCAGGACATGGTTTAGCAGGCATGGTGGTGATGGGTTGATGGTTGGACTTGATGATCTCAGAGGTCTTTTCCAACCTTGATGATTCTATGATTCCACGGTTCTATTATTCTATGATTTCACATGCATATTTCTCCTTTTTTATAGACTATAATGAAAATACCCGCACGACTGGGATTTTTTGCATGAAATAGAGATTTTGTTTGTCCTTCTGGCTACACTGCAAGGCTGGAAAGCAAAACTGCCTTCCCTCTGTTCTGCATCCCCATGTGACAGGTCTGCAGGGATTGTTCCCTTATTTGTTCCGTGGTTTGCTAGGTTACTCTATACACTGAAGGAAATAGGATTGGCCCAAAAGTTGCCTGCTCCGTACAGTAACCGATGGGTGAAATGGGAGTCACTAGCACCCAGTAATGAATGCAGGAGTTGATTGGCAACTGGCTGCTCCCCAGAGGTCCAGAAAATAGTGTGGCAAAGGCACATCATTCCAAGGTGAAGTAGGAGCTGCCTGATTGTATCTTGGGAGCCACTTTCAATTGGGAGATAAAATCCACCCTAAGGGACAAGGGTTAGAAAAACGCCTGTGAAAGTCACGTAGTTTCAAAAATCAGCAACAGAAACAAGAATGATGGTTGCCCATAAACTGGAAAGGGATTTGCTTTAAAATATTTCAATTTCATTATTATCTAGTGAAAAATCCCTTTGGAAAGACTGGCAAACAACACACAACGTGAAAGATCCCTGAACAAAAGACTCTCAGACCTCTGGCTTTCAAACATACTTTCTTCACACTATAACCTCAAATATCCACACAAACCATTGAAGCAGGCGTTCAACTCCCTGTGTAGATCCCAGCCTCGAGCTTGGGAACTCTAAACATACATCGTTATATTGGCTTTTTTCATATATCGAGCACCCACAAGCCCGTGAGACCTGGATCTTTATAAGGCACATTGGAGCATTTCAGCATCTGCTGATTTTGGAGACAGACAAAAGCATCAGCAAAGCAGGTACCATGTTCCAGCCAGCTGGCCAGTTTTTAGTACATTAGAAATCCTACCTGAACATTTCTTTTAATTCATTCACCTTCTTAGCAGGATATTTGCTGGACTGGCTGTCACTTAGGAAAGCTCTGGCATAGGCCAAGGGGCCAGCATTAACCTAGAACCAAAGAAGTAAGAAATCATTTATGCTAGAACTTCTGTTGAGTTGCTAAAGGCAGTTATGAAGGGAATAACATTTTTGTTTCGTTTTGCCTTTTTTTTTTTAAACTAAAACTATTAGCATATTATTTGCATGCCACCAACTCTGCATTACTAATGTTACCGGAGGCACCTGAAGTTTCAAAACTTGAGTACTAGTCTTTCTAGCTAGGTTTTTTAAGACCAAAAGATAAAGGGAGATTAAAAAGAGTGATGCAATCTGTTTCCTCATACTTTCCTCTTATTTCCGTTTGGAAAAGCAGTATGGTCTGTGTCTCAAGGCCATTTATTCAGCCTGAGAAGTCAGGCTCACAAAAAGGATATTTATGCCTGACATTTACAGTGCAATCTTCAAGAACTGAGTATACTTCAGCATTCACCCACAGCCACCTAATGTGCAATTACACTTGGACCTGACACTGAATATCGCTGCACAAAATGCTCCTTGCCACGAGCCACCCTCTAAGGTACCACTGGACACGGCCGGGCAGGCTGTGCTGGCAGGCTGATGGCTGCCGTGCTGCAGACGAGGTAGCTAATGGTTTCTGGGAAGTAAATGTGTTGCGTTGTGAAAAGATGGCTCGCTCTGAGCTGTACATAGAAATGTAATTTTGAATGAACATCAAGCCTTACCTGCACAGAAACACAGCCCTGCAGTTTGAGTTGCAGCTGGATCATGTCAACATCACCAGCGGAGCAGAGTTTCTGCAGCTCTGCTGTCTTGTCTTTGATTTCATCAGTAGCGACATCAATTGGTTTTAAATTAACCTGATGTTCATAATTGACTGGAATTCTCTTCTTTACGTATGGAAAGGAGTTCAAAGCTAGCAGAAACAGCAAAGGAAGTTTACAGATTGAAAAGTCATGCAGCAAATAGGAGTGCTCTTCATAGAACATATACACGCAGATCCTTGCCCTCAGGGTTTTACTCGGTGTGTGCGAAATCCTGAACAAGGGTATAATTTACCAGCACAATTTATTAATTTGTAAAAATATGCACATAGAAATAGAAGGTAAATTCCCCCTCCCAACCAGAATATTGTATCACAATTCTGATTAAGTAGCTGAGAGAATTTCTGACTCTTTTGGGATATTTTCATGAGCTAAAATAGTCTAAAAATAGTTGCTGATACATACTGTCTCATGTTCAGATGTTTGTACTTACTAGTTAGAATTGTCCTTTTTTTACACTGTTCTTCCACACTGCCATGCTTTTTTCCAGATAAAGTGTAAGGTGTTTCAAATACAAATCTATTGATGTTATGATTTCTTTCAAATTCAGTCTTTCTTTCAGAGGTTTCTTTGTCTTCAAAATAGGGCTTCACGTAAGTCACTTGAATATGGGCATACTTAGGATCAAGCTCTTTAACGTTAACCTGTGAAATAAGTGGGTTACTTGCTAGAAGAACAAAGCTTAATAACTTTTAATTGGTTAATTTATCTACTGGGACCAGATTTAAACTGATTCCCTGCTGACCCAGCCCCACTGCACACAGGCGAATGACACACCAAACACTCCCTTTGACCTCAGCCATGATGTCTAGACCATCTGCTAGCAGACACACGAGGCAAGGAGGTGTGGCACAAGAAATACCTCATCTGGTGCCAAACAAGCTGCATCTGGAGCCATATCACCTTCTCCAGCAATGCAGCACATGCCCGAGCTGCTCAGTCTTTCTAATATGACCGCATTGCTTCTAAGCCACTCGCACGGTGCTGTGGCATGCAAATCTGCGGGCTTGCACAAAGCAAGCTTTGGGATCACCTGCATTGTCTTCGGTAACCCAGACATACCCGTGGCTGCAACCTGAGGGTGTGAACAGCCCTTGCAGGGAGCAGAATCGGTGCTTCCACAGGAAAAGGAAGGAGCTGTGGCTGCAAGGCCACAAACGATTTTTTAGACTTGCAGTGTCAAAGCAACAATAAGTGACTCTGCTTCCAATCATCTGCTCCTCTCTGCTGGCTCCGAACGCCTCCCAACAACAGGGCTCAGTGAGATGTGGACTGCAATTTCCCATTCATAATTCCCAATTCATTTATTTCCACCTGGGAGTCAGCTCAGCCCCAAAACTCGTCAAGCTGTGCCACATGTCCACACATGAGCGTGAGGACGCGAGGGGCAGTGGGAAGCAAGGTGCTTGTAAGAGGGCAGAAGACAGGGCTCACTCCTCCGTTCCTACTGGCAGAAGGAAGGGATGCTCTGTCATCTCCCATCTTCAGCTCCACGGGGCAGAGCTCGCCCTTCTGTGCCTGTCTGCACAGTGCTTAGGGCAGCGCAGTCCCAGGCCCTGAGCACTGTCAGAATACAACCAATATTTTTGTCACGCTCATCAGCGCGCTCTCTAGTATGTGGCCCTGATGTTCACTGCCAATGGCACTGCGTTAGCTTGTTCATGCAGTTTAACTCTACCTTGTTAGAATCCTGGATAATTTTTACAGTCTCCGACCCAAATTTTTCTCCGTAAAGTTTCAGAAGTCTGAAGGAGATCTCCGAGAGGCCTGTCAGCTTGGGTTCCTTATAGATGTATTCCTTCCCATCTTCCTCTTCAAAGAATGTCTAGCATTAATCACAAACAAGTAGTGAGGAATAGTTGGAAAAGTTTATTTTACATTTTCTACTTTGAAAGCAACTTTCCACTAACATTTCAGAAAGTCAGGAAGGCTTAGAAGGCTATGGCTTGCATAAAGTCTGACTGAACTTCGCCCGTTTAATAGGTTCCTTCAAAAATTGTGTAAAAAGCCTAAAATTCCTCAACCAACACAAACACATCATTGCTGAGCACAAAGGCTTGAGTATGACCAGTGAGAAATCTAAACAATGTGGAAGAGGGGTTTGGCCAGCAGTTGGCTTTCAGGGAAGTTGCAAAGAAACAAGCAGAAGAAAAACCACAAAAACAAGGCACAGAGAAGGAGCAGAAAGACACATACAGTGAAGAAGAAGCCCCGAGAGCAGGGCCACATGAACAGTCTACAGAGAAGGATTTTATGTAGGCTGAAATGGACTTCAAGCAATAAAGAAAGAAATGTGTTTCCTCTGCTTTGATTCCTCTTGTATTCAGGGAAGTGGAACTCAGTGTGTTTGCTGTAAATAGAGACAAAATTGCATTAAAGGTCGTGCTTGCATCACCAGTCCTCCCAGTAGTGGGAACAGCATGAAAGCTTCATGTTTTGGTGAGCTGTTCCAGCCAGAAATTGTGACAGTGTTAAAACTATCTCTGTGTAGCTGGCATATAAAGCTGGCAAAGCTTTAAAGTGACTAACTGGATCGAGTATTGGTTGTCAGGATGATGCGTTACATAGCTTAGTTTAGGAGCCAATCCAGTTATTTCTACAGCTTCTAGAAAAGCAAGCTAGCAGTTGTTTCCTTTTACCTATTGCTAACCTTATTCACTTTTTACATATCCAAAGTTGAAGATAAGATGTGGAAAAAATAAAATGTATGTTGGGTGCAGCAAAAGTCAATGCTCAAATATATTGTGTGTATAATGACTGTGGTCTTCAAAGGTACAAATCCAGGGTGGTTTCAGGGGTATTCATAATCTCCTTTAAAAAAAGGAACCAGGAAAGGCAGAGCTAATATAATTTACATAGCGTTTTCTAAAGAGGCGTCCTGCATGTCCCCCATGATTATGGATCCACAGGCAGAAGCAGGTAGTTCAGAGACACAAGGGAGATGAGTGCTAACACACTTTATTACGAAAAAAATAAAAAAGCAACTGCTTTCATCTTGGGAGACTTTGTCAGATATAATAAAATCACTCTCCTTCTTGGGACTTTGAGCTCCAGATCTTGTCCATTTTTCCAACCACCTCAGCTAACAAAAAATACCATCTGTCTCTACAAGTATGCAACCAACACTGATGCATATTTTGCCTCCAGTAAAATATAACCTTTTACTCTACTAAAATCTAGAAGGGAGCAGCAATTGCCTGTAGAAGAAAATGTCTGTTACTACTACTGTTTATACACTATGGTTTAATACTGTTAGGGGTTATATACTATACACACTAAATTGTGTTTGTGTAACTTATAATTACTATAACTACCAAAAAACCCCTAGCGTTTTCTGAACCCACTAAGCCATTTCCTAACTACTGAGTTGTTTTATGAAAATCCCAGCAGCAGAAATCATAAAGTTTATAATACACAAACTGCTCCCGGAGAGAGACACAAACCCTCACCTCCAGGGTGCAATACCGCAGTGCTCGCGTAGTCGTACCAGTGGCTGCACCAGAGCTCACTGGCTTTTCAGCTTCAGGTCTGACAGAGCAGCAGCTTTAGGGGCCAGGACGCCTGGTGAGGGGCAGCTGGCGAGCCCCAGTGTATATACTTACTTGTCCGTAAAAGGCTACTCTGAAAAAGGTGCCAAGAAGCCTCTTCCTTGTGTGCATTACTTCCAATATCTTAGCGTATGCTCCATGAAGCGTTCTGTACAGCTGAGTAAGTTTCTGGAAATCAAATCTTGACATCATTAAAGCAGAATTTTGCAAGCAGGAAATTTGAGCTACCACTGGAAGCTACTTAGATATCTGAACACAGTCCTCTGGAGAATTCAAACTTGAATTTCTAGAGAGGTTGAACTCATGCAGTTTTCTTTGAAAAACCTCATTCTTAAGCACATGCTTAGCTTCAGGTCTGAAAGGTACCGCAGACTGCAATAGCGTCACTGTCTCTGGAGAGAAGGCTGAGCCTACTGTCTCAGCACGTTCCCTGACTGAGCCTTTAAGGGTAAAGCAGCTTCCAGTTTTCTACCCAGAAATTATCTGCTGATTAAAACCAGCTTTATGACGAAAAAAACAGATCAAGGCTTCCTCTAGCTTCAGTGGTATAGTTGGATGCTGTCCTGGTGCAGAGGAGGCCATGGGAGAGGGAGGGGAAGAGGAGCGCTGCTCAGCAGATGAGCAATAGCCTGGGCTGAAGCACGGCTGGCAGCAGGCGCTGGGAAGGAGCAAGGCAGAGGGCTGGTGGCAGCTGCCTGCCTTCCTCTCCACTTGCCACTGAATTACCTGCAGCTCTAGTCCTTTCTTTGAACAGGTCTCAGTCTGGTTTTAACCCTTAAAATGCTCAAGTCTCAAAAAGAATCCGGCTTTGATGAGCATATGGGATGATGACAGCTTTATTTTAGGGAGTGTCCCATGTCTTTAGCTTTCATAATTACCCTCCAGACCACAGCTTTCATGAGTTCGTTCAATGACAAGCAATGAAGCACGCTGCACGCTTTACTGACACCAATCCGTTAACTCATAACATCAAAAATAAAAAAGCCTCCTGTTTTTTCCTAATGATCTAGGAAACTACCCAATAGATGCAACCTAGTTCAAAATGCCTACCTCAAATTCACGCCGCTTTTCATAAATAGGAATGATCAGTTTGGAAACTTCAGAAATTGTTTCATAACGCTCTGCTTTCCACAGGCCATCTACACATTGCTCCAGCAGCTCCACCAGGACTTCCTACAAGAGCAGCCAAATGGGTGGTGTTAATAACAGTTAAAGTTAGAAGAAAAAACCATTTTAACTTCAGATACTTTAACAGGTCCCAGTATGAGTAGCCACAGTTACATAAGTTTAAACCTTGTGTGATCCTGGCGTTTCCAAAGGTATTCTAAATTGGGGGGGAGAGGGGAGGAAGGACAAGCTATTTTTAAAAAGTTCATTCATTCTTAATAAATCATTAGCACAACAACCAGCAAGTATGTCTTGGTTATTTAGCTACCTCCCCAGGAGAATGCCAAAACTCTGGGAGGATACGGAGATGGCAACACTGGGAATCAGAGGTACATGTCTAAGCAGCACATCCAAGGAACATGTGTGCAATAGCAGTGGGATGTGATGCTAAGGATCCTCAAGCCTAGTCTTGATGAATGGGCAGCTGGGCAGCTGGGCAGCTGTGCTGCAGGGCCACCTTGCTCAGCCACGTGGCCCACCCAACGCAGTTGTACAGGGATGGTGCAGAAGTGATTGTGAGACTTTATGACTCACGGGAGGATCTACCCACTTCCCCAGTGCCCTGGATTGTTCTGTTAACGTGGTGTCCTGCAGCACAGCCTTAACTCTAGGGGAACCTCAGCTGACCTCTCGCTTGGCAGAGCTTGACTTGCGTTCTGTCCCTCCTTGGAAAGAGCATGCTGTGCTGCCCTGTGCTGGCAGAATTAGCATTTGCATAACGTAGCAGGCAAAGATTGTGGTGTAGCTTTTTCAGTCTCAGTGCTAGAAAAGCCTTTCAAAGGAATCAAGAACTTACACCGGTTTTACCAATCTGAACTGTACACAGAAAATCCTTCAATGTAGATTTCTCTTGGGAAATTACCGTGGAACAGTCTTCCTTACAGATGCCAGTTGACAGCTATAATTTGTTAGAGCTTACATGAATAAGGTCTAAAACTAAATCCTAATCAGCTGTCAAATATCCTGCAGTCTGTACTATAGGACCTCACCTCACTATAATGTACATCCATGATCCCACCATCTTCTTTCATTGCACCTTCTTCATCAATGTTGGGAGTGATTTTCCTGAAGGCAGTGCATCCACTGGGGAAGAGTTCTGGAGCAGGCAAAAGCAAATGGATTAGTGGAATAACATATCTCAAACGCTTCATGCTTCAATGGCCAGGGAGGCGGTCTAGCTGATAGTGAAGCCCTAGAAGTAGCAGGGGACCCGACTCCCATTTTTGCTACTGATTTTTGCTAGTGATATGAGACTTAACAACACATCAGAACCTCCTCAGCCATTTGCCATTAGAGTCATTCCTAGTACTACTATCTAACTAACTACCAACTAATACCAAGCACAAGAGATTTCCCAGCGTGCTATCTGGAAGTCATCTTTGACCAACCTAATGGGCTGCAATCAACTGAAAGTCAGGAGAGAAGGACAGGGTATATTTTTGCACAGAAGATGCAAGGTGAAAGCTATTGCTGGATGCTGGAGAACTAGGTAGTAGGTGAAAAGGATTGTACACTCCTAGGAGAAAGCATAGTTCTTTATGTACCCCAAAACTTTGAGCAGTTCAGCCTTTATTGAACCCTTTCCAGCCCACATACATGTAAAGAGTGCCAGTGACAGAGATAAGTCCATGTGTTCACTTGATATTCCTTTGGATTTGTCTCTCTTCTTTTTTAGAAGTTCTCCTTTGCCACTGGTGGTGGTGAGAAGCCTCCAGGGTACAAATAAAGAAATGCCAACTTTCAATACTCTCCCCTCTGCAGCCATGTGAAATGTGTATACGTATCAGAAAAACAAGTCCTGATTTTTCCCACTTAGCCAAGACAAAGTACAGAATTTGGAGGGACTCCAAGCCCCCTGAGCAAGGCACTTAAGACCTCTCCAGTGAAGGCAGTGCATGTAATCAGCTTTTCTGCAGTTGTAACTTACTGAAATATTGTGTCCATTTCAACAATTACTCCCTTACATGGTAATGAGAAATGGGGTCAATATATCAACTGTAGAACAGATATTTAAAAGAAAACCTGCAAAGTGGTGTTACTTGAGAACACACAAGTCTGTCTTTCCTTCCTGTTTTGCATTAAACCACAACACTCTCTTTTTTTCCTGATAGTTCTTTATATATCTGTATACTTAGGCTATGGTCTCATTTTTTGACTGAATTTTGACTGCTTTATTCTATAGTATTCCGTACTGCCTACAGTGATACTTCTGATGAACATATTGACAGCCAGTTTTTAACACTGGCTTCCCCTGTGAGCACATTTCCCAATGTAAAACTGAACATTTAAACCGAGACATGATGTGTCAGTTGTTATTTCACTCAGCAATGTGACAACATGACTGTCTAAGCAGACCTGGCCAGCCTAGTAAATGCCTGTGTATGAACACTTGGATTCCTTTCTTAAAAAGTACTCATCTTCTAGCTTTATCCACTACATTTTTTTTTTCATTTTTTGCTTGTTTCAGAAATAGTAATTAACCAAATCAAGAGGAATTTGTCTTTAAAAAGATTCTGATCCTCCTCCAAAACCCATCACTTGTGCCTCCCAAACAGCACACACTTACTTTTCCTGTGCAGAAACTCTGCAACAAGGGCTGCTACATGAACGTAACACATGGCTGCCTGCAAAGTACAAAGCAAAAATTAAAACATCATCTGTACATCTGTCTTGTTGTGCACCAAGTTTTTAATGACATGAATTACCTCTGAAAAGTCTCCGTTTTTTACATGTATCTTTGCCATACTGTCCAGCCACGTTTTCCGGAGCTCTGGGGTACTTGCATAAGATTTGGCTAAACTGTATTGTAGATCTATCAACATTTCTGGATCCTTTTCATGCTCTTTCATTTGAGCAGTAGCCATAAGCACTGTACGGATTCTCTTTGTCAAATCTTTGACTTCAGAAGGAAAAGCAGTTGCCTGACACAAAACAAATCTCATTAGAAGCAAATATAGAAATAAATGGTGTTCCAGGCTTTGCCAAAGAAAGACTGTCGCTACCCTTCCAGCCAACACTCCACTTAGTGCCAATCTGAAAACGCCGAGAACACAGGAGATAAGACCAACCGCAGCTTTTACTTATTGAACTCATACTTCAGACAGAGTAGAGCATTTCATATGCAATTAGAGGCATCTCAATCTGGGCGTGCACGGGGCCGATCTCTCCCGGTCACGCGCAGGATGCCAGGCTGGCTGCTCCGGCGCTGCAGCAAGGCAGGTACTCTGACACGCTGAGGAGCTGGCGTGAGAGCGAGACACAAGTGCTCCGTGCATGCCAGTGTCCCAGGATGGGACAACAAACCATGCCCGAAGCACTTGTCACGTCATTCGACATCCAGCTTGTTCGTCTCTGATGTGGTCACTCGTTAATCCCTAAAGCACCAAAGGCATTCACAGAGCTTCCCACCACAGGAATGTAACAAATGGAGAAGGAAACACAGTCTCCAGTCTGATCCCCTGCTCAGAGCAGGGCCACCACTGACTTACAGCAAGGCTTGTCTGGCAAAGTTTTACGATTTCCAAGGACAGAAATCCTACCTCCTTGCTGGGCCCCACCCCAGGGCTGCATCCTGTTCTTGGGAAATTTTTTCCTTAAGTAAAGTTGGAATTTCCCTTGCAGCAGCCTGTGCCCACTGCCTCTTGTCCTGCCACACCACACCTCTGAGCAGAGCCTGACCTCCTGTCTTTATAACCTCTCTTTTGGTAGTGGAAAGCAGCAGTTAGTTTCTTGCACTTATATAAATACATAAACTGGATATAACGTTGGTCTTGTGATGTAAAATACAATCAGCAAAGTATGGCTCAGTAAAACACTTACAAACACCTGTGTACAGAAGACAACTGAGCTTTTTGCCTGGTATATCCTACCTATAACTTTGTTATAGCACAATTCAACACCTAACAGAGGTTCCCGTTCCACCTTTAGGTCATAGGATAACCACAGAACTGTAAAAACGGTTCCCGTTTTCCTCTGTCCTACCTTGGCAGCTACACTGTGTGCAATGGAGCAAGCTGCAGTGACGATATATTGTTCAATGATTTTGGTAGAAGCTGTTCATTCTACCTCAAAGACAGACAATTATTTTCCAAAGAAATACAACCCTTAATCTCCACGAAAGAGTGCTTTCTTAATATTACTGACACTCAGCTAATTAAAATTAATTCCTGCTAATTATTACCTTCAGGCAATAATTCCCTTGTCATTCCTTGCAAAGCTGGAAGTTCTTGGCAAGCTCTTTGGACACCCTTATAAGCAGTACACTTTGCAAAGCGCAACCTGAATTGCAGAGCTCCCTTCTGCTGGTGTGAGGCCTCACGGCTGGAGCGTGACCTGCCTGTGCAGCTGGCCCTATCGCTGTTGGCATAATATTTGTTTACTGAGCAAACACACCAGGAGGAGCTTATAAATCATAGTTCCAATCATTAGCCTTACCCTTAAACATGTTTTCCTTGAGTGCATCCCCAGTCTTGTATTAATGGCTGATGGCACATGATGTGATTTAATGTCTGCAACTTACCTTCATAGGCCTGTCACTGTTGGCAAAGTTGTTAATGATGAGCAAGGAGTCCTGAAACCTCGTCCCACCGCTGAGTGCCACATCTGCTATTAATTGGCTCACTGCAATTATTATCTGTTAGGACAGGGTAGGGACTTTGTTTAAACGAGCCCTAATAGAGGAGTTTTATTGTCACAGTTACATACAATGCTCACAGGAAAACATCAGGTCTTTCCCACAACGTAAGCAATGATCGTTGTGGCTTTGCCGTCACATCTTCCAAGGAAAATACTCTCCAGACGATCAAACGGCTTTGCCGAACAGCAGGTTCACAGAATTAGCAACATAACAACCACAACACAAATCCCTGTTTGTACCTTAGTTACCTTCTTCAGAGATTCATTACAACCCAGACAGTATTCATCTGCGCCCTGAGGTATCTAAATTTGCTTCAAAAAACGAATGCTGCAATAGCAGCTCCAGTAAAGTCCCTCCTCCTGACTCAAGGGCAGCTCTTCTTGCCGTCCCTTCCACCCCAGCCCAGTCAGCCTCCGGGGCAGAGATGTCTTGTGTCTGTGATTCCAAAAACACAACAGCTTGGAGTACTTCATGGCAGTGTATTTTACCCAAAGGGCCCTGGGCCAATCACTGGAAAGAGGAATTAGGCAAAGCCTGGAAATCAAGAGGATTTTTGTCCATATAACAACGGCAAGATCATCTGCAGATATGAGGTGACATAGGTATATTGAAATATCTGTTCATTAAGTCTGAGGTATCCTGCTGTCTACTTTTTCCCCAGTCACTGACCTGAAGATGCGTTCTCAGAAAAGTTCTCCTTTTGGTGAACTCAAAGTTATTTCTCATCAGAAGGTACAGAAGAGCAGAGGCCTCATTCCTTGTGGAGGACACCTTGGAAGTGCAGCACTTCAGGATCTCGTAGCAGAGGGCAGCACACATGTTCACCCTTCCCTTGAAAAACGCTGAGGGAAACTTCACAAGAGGACGAAAATATTAGAAACTATACCATTAAATTACAGCCACAGAGCTCAGACGGGAAGGGGCATGGGACAACACAGTGGGCTCCAGCCTGGACAGCCTCAGTAAAACTTCTGCCAGAGTTTTGAGCCTGAAAGTATTTGTGGGAATGAATTCAGGACCTATTTTTAACCATCTTTCCTAGAGCAATGTGAACTTTGCTGTCACACATTTTGGGGATGTGTTCATGTATGTCCATCTACCCCCTCCCCCAACAACTTTAGGGGTCATTGGCAATTTCTCACCAAATTGGACAAACAGAAGATTTATGTTCTTACAAAAGCCATAAACACCGGCAGCACAGCAGAGAGGAGCAGTGCCACGGACGTTCCCATCAAAGGCTGTTATCTGGGACATCAGAAAAACTGCTGGAGCCCACACAGAATTCAAGCTTCACTGGGAAACATGACCTGCGATGCTCGCACAGCTACTTCTACAAATCCCCCCAAAAAAGCCTAAAATCGTGCTTGCCCTCAGGAATGCAAACAAGAGACACGCTTGTCCCAGAGACCCTAAAACACACAGCAACCTGCCCCGTCCCCCAACATGAGCCGGCCCCAGGGAGCAGCAGGATGAGGCCATACTGTGGCGTGAGCTACCTCGGGTAGCAATGGGGCTCAGAGATTTGCAGCAAGGTGAAGAAAAGCAGAAGGGGAAGACCAGCACCCCGTACCGCCATAGCACGTCTGTCACCTCACCAAACACCGACTTCCGAGCATGTCTGTGGGGGCATGCACAGCCATGCCTGAAAAGCAGGCAGCTGCAGTGGTGTCCTGCCCTGGTGGGCAGCAGCCTCCACGCAGGGCTCGCCGAGGCTGGGGACCACCACGGACATCCGTCTGGCTGCGGTCACGAGTGGTGGCTGGTGGGGACGGGGCACCGCACTCGGCTTCCTGCCACCCCGGCCACAGCGGGCTGGGCACAGGGAAGCAGAAGAAGGAAGGGTTTTGTGCTGGCATGCAGCTGCCTCCGCAGCCACCGCAGGGACCTGGCTGGAGAGGGGTGATGCCAACACCTCCCGGAGGGAGCGGGGGCTGTTCGGGCATTGCACAGCAGCACTCTGCTCCCCCTGATGCAGCTGGGAACCAGCCCCGGGGAACTTCCTGGCACAAAGAGGCAACAGGGGCAACCACGCTTTTTATCTGTTCAGAGGAAAGATGTGCTCAGTTCATTCAAGACCCAGCAGTCCTCACGGGGCATGGTCCATGAGCCACTTCTAGCTGCCCTGCTACCTTGACCGTAAATACCATCAGAGTATTCACTCACATCCTCCAAGTCGAAGCCTGGAGCTGTTACTGTGGCCCTCTACTCCTTGTATTAAGTACATATGATTCAGAAAAGCTTGCAGGTGCTGCTGTGGGCATGCTGGTGAAAAGGTCTCAAACCAGGAATCTAGGAGCTGTGGCTAGCTTGACCACACCGTTGGGATTAGATCGAGCCACACAGGTTACAAGGCAGCATGAAGACATTGCCCATTGGTGTTCACTGCCTCTGGCCAAAAATATTTTCAGAAAAAGAATGGGAGAACGAAAAGAAGCAAATAAACATCATAGTAATACAGGGCCAAGAGGATCATGTGTGCACTTGGGAAAGGAGCTGTTAAGTAATTGTTGCCTGTTGTAATGCAATCCTTCTCCCACAGCGAGACGGGGTCATGCTCAGAACTGGGATCAGCCCAGAGCTGGCCACAGCGATGTGTGACTGGGCATGCACAGGCAGCACACGGGCACCAAGTGGGCTGGGAACTTGCTCTCAGCAGGGACCACTGCTTGCCTGCAGAGGCTTTTCAGACATTTCCAGCCCAATGCTAGGGAGAAAAACTTTGTCCGAGAATCTGCTGCAGAAGAAGCCCAAGATCCCTCACTCACTGCACCAGCTCAGAGAAGAAAACCTGCACCCTATTCACAGGGAACCTGTGTCCCCAGGCCGCTGCCCTCTGGAGACCCAGTCCAACAGATGCGATCGCTCCAGGCGCCAGGCTCGGGGCAGCGGACCCAAAGGTGTGTGCCTGCCGGACATCTGGCCGGGTGCTGCCTGCAGCTCTCCAGCTGGCAGGAGAACACGAGCTGGGAAGAGCTGCAAAAAAGCACGTGTGGCAATGACTCCGCACGTGCTGGACAAGCACGTTTCTGATCCAGCTCTAACACGAAGGGCCAGAGCAGGAGTCAACGCAGCGAGCAGCTCCCAGAGAGGCCGTGGCACAAAAGGGGCATGAGGGCAGGGCAGCCACAGCGGCGGGCAGGACATGCCAAGCGCTGGTCACAACCGTGCAGGAGGCTGTCACGGTGCTGCGTCCTGAGAACACTAATGGGGAGGGAAAGCACAGCTTGGCACGGTCAGGGGGAATTGCTAACAGACAGGGAAAAGCTTCCCAAACCAGCTGGTGCAGGAAAGGAGCAAGGCTCTGTTGCCCTGGTCCTCCAGGCCCTGGGACCTGCGATGCCTCTAACGTGCCCTGACAGAGTCAGCGCACTGAGCGACAGGCGGGCACGGAGCAGGCAGCTACATGGAGTTTCCGTCACTCTCACATCTGTGTGTCTGAGCTGCTCTTTAATGCAGGGCAAATTATCTCAGCCCTCTCCTCTGTGCATGTTTTCCTACATAACCTTTAATTTCAAGACCGTTCCTAAGCATATGCATAGGTGATGCTCTGAAAAGAAGGATTTAGCTGTTAAGAAAACCTAGAGTACCAAACAAGAGCAATCTAGCTTTTGTTGCTGCTTCCCAGCCAGTAAAACAGAGTAAGCTTTCTTCCCAAACTCCCAGCACACATGCATGCAAGCAGGATTAATTCTAAAACCAAAACCAAACATGTAAACAATTGCAGAACTTGTTTGTTCTCTGCTTTCTTGCGCCATTCCTTTTTTTTAAGTCTTTTGCATATCCATGTAGAAAGAAAGGTATTTTTAATTCAGATTTTGGGATGCAAAATAAATCTTAGGAGTTTTTCCTCCTCCAGCAACCATTTGACCCTATGACCATTTGACCCAGCAACCTATGACCCTAGATAAGAGGGGGATTCTTTCCATTATAATTATTAGCTACAGAAGGTCATAAAAATGACAAATTGTCCCTTCTAGCTGCTCACTTTTGTTTTTCTTGAAGTTAACGCTGATTTACAGCTAACAGTGATACGCAACTCAAAAGAAAGCAGTGCAGCTTTCATATTTCAAAACAAACTTGCAGGAAAA
>Ga0065711_1004840_pt1 | contig 25909 bp, 19 predicted proteins | sample Hoacrofraction12_FD_59098 | JGI IMG/M metagenome (GOLD analysis project Ga0065711, IMG submission 59098) | Hoatzin crop microbial communities from Cojedes, Venezuela - Epithelial fraction 12 v2 (version 2) | ecosystem: Host-associated > Birds > Digestive system > Esophagus > Crop | place... | reverse complement strand
AGATCTTAAGTGTAAATATATCAGTCTTCAGTCACCCGAGCCAATATTCCAGTCACAGAATAAGTGGAAAAAGAATGCAATATGTTTGGTGACACAACTAATTGTTCTTAAGCTCTAGGAGCTCATAAGCTGCAGGAAGAACCAAAGTGTTCCCCATCTCTGAGTGTGCAATTAATGTTGTCTAAATCAGTAGGGATGCTTACATACTTAAATATATACATGTGCTTTTGCCCTTGTGGGTTGGCACAGCACTCTCTGACAGTTTGCCAGCTTAGCTGGATGTCCTAAGGAAAAGAAACAAAGGAAACTTTCAATACTAAAATCACTATGTCTCTTTCCTTTACTCCTAATGTCAGGAGAGATCACACAACATTTACAAACCACAACTTTCTCAAATGCTCCGTCATGTAGTACTGACTTTCAGCTGTGAAGAAAAGATCAGATAGCAGGGTAGTAATGTAGTGCTAATGTAGTAATTTATATCTGAATTGCCAACATGAAATGTGGATATAAGAAACTGCTTGTGATAATGACAGAAGTATGGCATTTCTCTTCAATATTTATAAGGAAATACCTAAGTAATTTTAATAAGAATGTAAAATTTATTTTTACACCTTGTAGGAGGTTAATATATTAGACTTTTGACTGGTTGCACTAGGTTTTAATCTGTCCTAGGACACAGGTTATATTTCATCAGGGATCTGTAAAACTGGTATTCACCCCACCCAACTGCAGGCATCCAAAAGACGACTGACTGAAACTTTGAAGTTTAGCCTTGCAAAAGCAGATACTGTAGCTCCCTCAGCAGTCACAGAAAGAGAGACAGAAGCTTCCAAGAAACTAAAAATCCTACACCCAAATCTGAACAGGTTGAGTCACCTTCCAGAGACACCATGGACACATGGCCAGCCCAGATCACCATCTCAGATCAGATGCCAAGATCCATACAGCTCGAGTTGGATGAGATGACTCCTATTGCCAGTGTAGGATTTGATCAGGTTAATACTTTGATGCCTGGCCACTACTAACATGATCCTACCTAAAATCAAGATTTGCAATCCGTTGCCTTTAGAAAACTCATTTTACCCAATTTTAGATGTTATGAGCACAAATATATTCAGCTTTCCTATACACATCTTAATCTTAACCTGGAAAGATTTCAGCTTTGAACTTCAAGTATGTCCCCAGTAACAACCTGATGCAACTTCCAGATTCTAGTATCTCTGCATTCCCAACTCAGGCTAGACATTTTCTGGGACCTACAATGCGTCGTGAAAACATGCTAAAAATTAAAGGAAACCAATACCTGAATTCCTCAGTTGTGATCTAGAGAAAATCCATTGCATCTTTGTAATCAGTAGGCTCCTCTTCAATAAATGAAGAGCTGTAAATGCACAGGAACCCATGAAAACAATTCATTGAAGAGTTTTTAAAGGTTGCCGAAGGTCAGCCAGTTAGGAAAGCACACTATCCATTGCTGTGCACCTCTGTTGGAAAAGGAGATGTTCAGGGACTGGCTCTAGTATGTCTGGCAGATGGCTGTCCCTACACACACTCTGTTCACAGAGCCACAGCTACTGATTTCAGATCAAACGTGGAACCTGAAAGCCTGGTTAGCATTGCATGGGAACAAAGTCAGGCATTTAATTAAAGGATGCCAGGCCCAGTTCAGAAGGACTTGATGTGTTCAGAGGCGCAGCAACCAGCAGAACTTCTGGAGGCTGCCCAAGAAGGCTCAGCTGTGCACACCGGGAGCTCGGTGCCTACAGCATCAGGGCCATGTATGTGGCAATATCTAGCGAGGCATCTGCAACCGTAGGCGAGCTTTGCAAATAGCTAATATATTCCGTGGATTTTTCGGGATGACTTTTTTGTGGTGTTTGAATCCCTGCACACTGCTTGGTTGTTGTGCAGGGGGAGCCTTGCGTTTTCTTTCTTGGGGGGCGTCAAGGAGTTGTTGGGAGAGCAGATTTGTGACGACACTTGGACTGAGCTAGCCTGCATATACATCACATAGAAAAAGGTCTCATGCTGCAAGCATGTATCTGCCCTAGTTATCATTAGCTTGCAGCAGCAGTACAACTTGCTCAGGGTTGTCCCCAGTAGCAGGTCTTAAAATCATGATAGCCTAGCTAGTGCTGTGCAAAGATCCTAGGGCAGTTGCAAGAGCATCAATATCGCTTACAATGGCAACACCTCCAGAGTCGCCACCAAAGAGCTCTACGAAGTGTTTACACTGCATGCACACACAGAGAAACACAGAGCATTGGAGACCCAGCAAATGATACCTTACTACCCTCACTGCACAGAATTGGTGCAGGTGTATAAAGTGACCCATCGAGGGTTACACATGGCATCTATGACAAAGATGGCAACTAGAAAAAATTATCGCGGAGGAAAGAATTTAAATGATACCCTCGCTAGAAAAAGCAAGGTAATAAAGAGTCCTGGTATGAAGTAAAAATGTAGAGGGGACTGAGTGTATTCTTGCTTCTGTACTAAGGATATTTTTGGCTGCCAAATATGTTGCTCCTACTGCTAGCTTCTTCAACAGAAAGAACCTTTGATTTGTTTGTTAAATTGAAGACACCCTTCCCAGGCTGTGCATGTCTGAGGAACAAAAAAAACGGTTCCCAGGTGGCTTCCTCCAGACAGAATTTTCAGCTGATGAAAATGCTTCTGGGACCACTGTGCTTGTCCTCCCCTGGGGAAAGCTGGTGTCCTGGAGAAGCAGCTGCAACTGGTGCAGAGTCTGCAAAAAGGTGCAGCTCATCTCTGTTCTTCTGACATTTCCAGGACAGTGCCTTGACTTTTTCCCCGAGGCAAAGTGGCTTCTGACATGAGTATTTGTGTAATCAGACTGCCATACTAGGAACTAGTTTTATTTGAAATCCTTCTAATTCATTTTGTATGTGCACCCTTAAGTCCTCATGCTGGTTAATGGAGAGTGTTTGGATGCCCCTTGGCAATTTGTTAACAGCCTGTTAATGCCAATTACATCAGACCATAAGTGTGGAGAATAAAGGTGGTTGCTCTAGCGTGGAAAGCGGCATGGTAGGACACCAGTTTCTGACTACATCCATGAAATGCAACAAGCTTCTTTTTGCTGAAGGGCAATATATAATGAATGCAGAGAAACCAGGTTGACTTTTAATTGCTCAGTCTGCTAACACCAACGTGTGCGGTGGGAAAGGTTCAGATTCATGCGCAGGCATGCTGTAAATGGGATGGGACAACAGAGTTACTTAATTTCTTTGCATCAAATGACCCGGCAACCTGTGCTGTAATGAGTGATACTAATGAAGATGTAAGGGGAGTGCTATGGCTTACAGTAAATCCCCTTAAAATAATCGTATCTAGAGAGAGCTCCCATAAGAGCAAAATCCAGGAAACTGAGCTGCAAGCATGAAACAGGAATTTTCTATGACTGATTTTATCTTACTTAAAGGCTTACTCTAATCAGATCCATCCAGAGGCACAACTCTCTGAAGGACCAAAGTAGCCCCAAGATCTGGGCCAACCAAACTGGCAGGCTGTCAGAATTTAATTTCTACTCTAAAATACTGAGCTGTCCACAGGGTCTGTGAGCTGCTCAAGTCCCATGGGTTCTCTAATTTCAGAGGAAAATGTGACATTACTCAACAGATACATGGCGAGTCACAGCCTCCGGGGTTAGGAGGAAGCTGCAATGGCTGCAGCGTTGCACGGGGAGCTCTGCGCAAGAGGAGCTGCACCCACACTTCGCCATGCTTTCTGCAGTCGCTTGGCTGTTTAAACCACTAGTTATCTGTAAAAAAGTCAGGAAACGTATAAAATAGATGGAACTTCAAACAAACAAGCAGAATCACAGACTTCGTTTCTGCCTCAGTTTATGATGCCAAAACTGGCAGACCGATGAGATTTGTACTAATGAGCTAATTGGGAAAATTTCCCTTGACTGTTCCATCAAAAGCTTGATGTGCTCTAATCAGCTACTCCTTGACAGCAGATCAGGACAAACTGAAAGCTTTAACCTGCTGCAGCCCTCTTGGCTTTTGGCAAAGCATGATCAAGCGGTGCAGCTTGAGTGAGTAGGTCAGGATCTCTGGTGCCTACGAGAGTCCGAGATCTTGATTCAAAGCAGTGGTAAGAACTCTCGTGGCTGAAGGGCTGATATTTCTTCCTGCGCATTACTGCCTTGCCTTTTTTTCCCTGGGATCCTTTTTTTATTCCTGGATGAATCACCTTTTCCATAGGACTTGTGATGGGAAATCATTCCTACACAGATTTGTCTCCCTCTTCTCAAAACTGCAGCTAGCCCTAATTACCATGGTTACCTGCACCTCTGCACCCTGCCAGGGAGCACCAGTGAATGCAGAATGGCTGAGAATGGGGAAATGATTCTTGTTCATACTGACTTATAAAAGTAACTCTGCTGATTTCTTCTTCCCAAGTCTCATTTTCACATTGACTGTTATTTCTCTTCATCTTGATGAACTGTTAGGTACTCCGCTGGGCAGTACTAAGACCAAATGCTCCAGAGACAGCCTGGCCAATAAACCAGAGTTCCTGACCTACTCACTTTCCTCTAACAACAAAATTGATTCAAAACACATTAATCATCCAAGTTCCTTTATTCAGAGATCAGCACAGGTGGCAAGAGGTTACTGTGCACTTGTGATCAAGCAGTGCAGCTTGAATCCAAAGAACGTAACTGATTTGCTGCTCCCTGTAAGTATACATAATTCAGTCCTTAGCAATGAAAAAACTTTGAAAGCTTATTTGGGCATTTGTAGTCTGTACATCAAAAAAAACAATGCCACAGGTGTCTCCTTAATTTTTCATTATTCCTTTAACAGACTATAGATACCTTTCTCAGATGTCTGTTAAGCAGTTTCTTATCAGTCATGCTCCGAAGCGTGTTTGCTGCATGCAAATAAAATCTAGAAATTCTGGTTTTCAGGTATGTCTTTGTCTTGCTCTAACACTGGTGATGGAAGAGCGGTAAACAGTGTAATAGAGGGAGAATCGCTAATGATACATGAAAGTCGGGGCTTGTTTATTTAGGAATAGCTGCGTTTAGAAATAGTGGGGCAGTCTGGCTGATGAGAAATAGCATTCCTGTTGATAAATACTGCTTCACACAAGGACGCAGACTGAGCATTTTCAGTTAGATTTTTCTTTATAAGCGATAAAGTAAAGGAAATATTTTCTGTGACTCATTTTCTTGTTTGTCGTTAAGAAGCAAAAAATCAACACTTCACGGCACGAGAGAAGACAGCACTGTTCGATGGAGTATGGATCTGATAATCCAAAGGCTTCCTGAGGCTGAGCCAGGATTAAATTTAAGCAAACCAGATTTACTGGTCAGATGACTGGCAAATCTACAGCTCAGATCTGGAAGCAGAGCTTATTAGCACCACCGTGCAAGGATAAGTAGTCTGCTTCCAGACCTGAGGAGGACATCTGCAGCAGAACCGATGTGTCAAGACTGTCACACAATTACCTACAGCGCTTTCTTAGAGCCATAACTCCTGTGGATGCATCCCTGGACTTGTAATCCGGCTGAGCAGAGTCAGTTCTTGTGCGTTTTATTTTGTGCAAGTCAGTGCTTCTGGTTCGGGGATAACGCTGATGGAGCCAGGTCTGACGTCTGTGCCCGAGAGGCCCCTGTGCCTTATTCTGTTCCTATTGCAAGTAATACAAATTTATGTATCAACAAAAATGCTCTCGTCACTCTCTAGGAGTCCCGTAGAGCTGTAGTCTCCAAGCTTTTGAGCTGTTGACAACAAGGTGTCCAGGAAAAGCTGAAGGATCTGATGGACAACATGTGTTGGGTACCACTCCCTTACACAGGCAGAGATTCACTGGGTACGAGGTAGGTCCTGGGCTTCATCAGCACTGGAGATCCTAACAGCTTTATAAACACAATTTTTCAGTGCAAATGTGCACAGATTTTTTGAGAAGACTTTCCAGAGAAAATCAAAACAAATGAAAAAAACTCCAAAACATTGGGGGTGTCACCCTTCCCCAGGAATAAGTTCTATTATGGCTTAATAAAAAAGCTAGATCATAACCAAGAAAAAAGGTTCCTGAGTACCTTTCTGGTTGCCAAGAAATTGTTACTGCAGATGCAGATGTCTTTGGTCATTCCTAAGAAAACAGATTGGACAAATGCTAAGAGCTCTAGGGGACCGGGAGGGATTTTGCTAAATGCCATCCAGCAGAACAAATGCTGTCTACCAAGTAAAATTTTCTGATGTCAAAGTGCAGGATACATTCATATAATTTTGTCCGAGTAAGTGGATTGCCGTGCTCTTCGTGACAGTGTGAATCATGGCAAGCGTCCTGCTCTGGGCCCAATTCAGACACCGTGTTATAGCTGGGAGAGTGTGGTGATATGGAGGTGTTGGTTTGAAACCAGCTCCACCAAATGTAGTCGTGTTATTATGTTTGGGTGGTTGGGCTGTGACACATCTGGTTGCTTCCTTGCAGACATCTTACTGGGTGGGTTACTGGCAACTGGGATGCAACTGGGACATTAAGGCTCCCCAAGTACCAGCCAGCATCGCTGCAGTAGAAAGCTCCCCAACCACTCCTGGTCATGGGAGATGGACAAGGGACACCACAATGTCTTCTACCAAGGGATGTAGGAATCAGAGCTTCTCCTGCTGTGGATGACCTTTGCCTCACTGTCTGTTTAGCCAAAAAAAGAGAGAGAGAGAGATGTCTGTGTTTGCTGAAGCAGTGCAAAGAAACTCTAAAGCAGCAGTGGCTCAAAGCTTCAATGTATAAATCAAACATGTTTCAGCTCACACACCATTTACTGCAAATACAATGCTGGGAATTCAATATTTGCCTTCTGGAACATGAGGTGTTTCACCAGAGCCCTTTTGTGGCATGATATTATTCTTGTCCGCTGACCGAATGAGTCTAAGGCTGAAGTTTCCCCTGAAAATGCTGGTGATTACTGGAGCAATTTGAAGCGATATTCGTTTCATGCTCATTGTTAGAAAAGACATCTTTGCCTGTAGATGTGTTTGTTAGGTCAAGAATAGAAAGCAAACAGACAAAAGAGGGACGAGCAGTCAAGGCAATCTCTGGGAAAAAAATGAATAGCTCTTCACAGAGAAACATTCACTTACATGAGACTTAAGGCTCGACAATGGCAAAGGCACTGTAAGGGGTAACGTTCAGATGAGAAAAGAGATGAATAATTTGCAACGCACCTGGTACTCAGAGCTCAGTAGCAGCTGGAGTGTCCGCAGCTCAGAAATTGCACCAGCGGCCAGGGGTTCAGAATAGCATGGGGAAAGAGAGCTCAAGTAGAGCACTCTGCAATTTACTATCACTTATGCTGCCAAGGAAAATAGAAATATTGGCTTCTCTTTTCCCTTTTCTTTTTTTTCGGTTTGTTTTACAGGACAAATTGTTTATAAAAGATTTCTGAAAGCTTCACCTCCAGAAGTACCTAGGAAAATGAATTGCGCAGCAGCATATTTTCAAATTGGAGATGAAAATAAATTGGGTTTCATGGCCATGTGTAAAGACAGTAGATGTGAATTATACTTCATTGCTTTATTTTTGAAGCTTGGAGGGAAGTGAATTACAATATTAGCGTTTTTCTACAGTTTATTGAAAGTAGAGACACCTAACAGAATTTTTAAAATGTTTTCAAGGTTCCCTTTTTTGTTTTCTGTTGTGGAATATAGACGAATCGAGGTGTGTGGTTTTTGATAAGGAACAATCTAAAGAGAAACCGAGAGTCAGATGGCTCATATTTCCTTGAATTATGACTGTGCTGCACCACAGACCACTGAGCAAAGGAAAACTTGGGGTCTCCAGATCCCACCCGGCACCATCTCCAGGTGAAGAAGCTCGTGCCGCTCCAGGCAGCATTGACTCATTTCTCTACACATTGAAGGGTCTGGTCCAGGAGATGGAGGGGTAAGTGGCCAGTACGCTGTATCTTGGCGGTCTCAGGGCTTGAGAATCACCGCTTGGCCCTGTGCAGAGGTGCAAAGCAGAGGAGATTTTCAAGGGAGACGCAAAGAGTTAAACTCCGTTGCGAGCCTTGTGTGCCAGACTTAGGTTGGCTCTAGATGTCTTGCAGTCAGAAGGGTTGCTGTTTCGCAAAAACCAAATGTTTCACAATGGATCGAGTGTTCTGTTGTTCATTTGTGATAGCAACGGTAATTTCCATGGGGCGTTGTAAGTACCGCATCACACGGGAGGGAAACGCAGAGTGCTGCAGGGAGGAAGCCGTATTTCCGTAGGAAAATATCGCTGCTACAAGGTCGCCTGGAGAAAACAACTGTATCAGCTAGACGGCTGTTTCAGAAGGTGGAACTCCGTCTCTTGCTAACACCCACAGCCAGGATATCGCTGTCAGCTCTGTTCCTCTTGCACACAGAGTCCCGATGCCTCATGAGGAGCTGGGCACTGCTGAAAGCCCATGTTCAGGCTCAGGAAGGTGCATTACAGCACGGGGGCTCCTGTGGAACAGACAGAGAGAAGACATGGAGGAAGGACTACTTTTAATGAATGTTCTGTATAAATAAATTATTTAGAAGAAATATCCAGAGTTAGAATGGACCCAAAGTGTTTCCAGAGATATCAGTCATCCTACTTTGGGGCTTGCAGCCAGTCTCGTAATATTGGAAATTAGGTGAAAATTTTGACCTTATTTTTCAGGTTGCCAACTTCAGTATGGTTAGTCCTACAGCAAACATGTAAAGAAGTGAGCAGCTGGGAAGCATTTGAGGGCAAGTGCCTTCTCAAACAGAGTAACACGGTGGTCTGCTGGCGGTTTTGTCATCCAGGTGCTGAATTCCAAGTCACAGCAGCTCCCAGGCACGACTGGGACACGTCACTCTCGCAGTAACAATCATGGCAGACTTAAACCTGAGCTCTTTTCTTCATTCAGAATAAAAGTTTTCAGAATTAATACCATGTCTCATCCAAATCATTAAAATGATTGATTCTGTGAATACTCAGAAGATCACAAATACTTTCAGGATTAAAAATCATCTACATTTGTCAGTAGATATGTCTTTGTAATTCTCCTGAACTGTAATAGACATGCAAAATAGGATAAGATTTTCAGAAAGAAACTGCAGTTTCATTTGTAAATCACTAATTGTGGCATACCGATGTATGCTATCACAGTCTGCTACCTAAAAACCAAGAACGGAACATAAAAATAATGTTGTATATATTTGAAATATATACAGATATATTTCAAATCAAACACAGCTTAATATTTTGTCTTGGAAGTTAAGCTGTCTAATTTGTTATCATAGGTGCATAATGTTCATCAGAACATTGAGAAAAGAATTTACTAGTCACCACAGTTTTTTTTCCTGTTTTTTTCCCCTTCCTTTTTTTACTATTGTGTAATTTACAATTTTTTAATTTTTTTTTTTTTTACTGGATACTGGGCATAAAAAAGGAATATATCATATTCCTCTTATTCCAGCTATAACTTTTTAGATACAAATTTTCACAAAAATAGTCCAGAACAGGCTATCTACTACCTACAGAAGTTATTTAAATTGCTTTCACCTGCTTCGGTGACATTGTTTTTAATATTAACAATGCTCATCTGCGAACTACCTAAAATATTTGATCTCTCAAGCAAGACTTGATCTCCCTCAAAAGACTCCAGTGACATTATAAGTGTCATGAAATAAAAGCACCACAATGAGGTATGAGGAGATGTAAGGATTTTCTCATAATGTGTAACAGGAATGAGGATGAAGTTGTGGGAGAACATGTTTTTTTCTATGACTTCTCCAAACCATAGTAGAACAAAGCCCAGAGATATAAGAGGTCTCTATTGTCAAAACTCATCAGGGTAGGTTTTTTTTTTTTAAATCTAGTGTCTGGACTATTAACATATCATGCTCTTTTAAAGGGCCTGTTTTCTTGAGCACAAGAAAACATACCCTGTTTGCAAAAAGTTGCATATTAAAATTAAGGGAGGACTTACATTTTATGTTCCATTTTATAATTCTCTGTGAAGCTGTAGTTTACTTAATTGCTTACTCGCAGTTGCATCTAAACCCAACACATCTTTGCAGAGGCTGCTTCCTCCAAACAGCATCTGGAAGCTTCATTTAAAAAAGGAACACAACAATTGCAAAGATGTCGTCTTCTTTTCAGATACAGCATCCTTGTTCTCTAGTCTCCAATTTGACATGTCAAGAGGCAATATTCAAACTCAGGCCAGGTAAATGATTATTAAATCACCATCAAATTCAGAATGCAGATGGTTTATATCCTTAGACTAGGGACTAAAAGGATTGACTTGGTTTCCTTACTTCCTCAGTCTTGAATGGTTGGTGAATAGTCATGTTTTAAACACAGGAGACCTCAAGAAGATGGCACTACTATACATGGATAATCTGTTTTCTATAAAATATATATGACATGGTTGACCAGGTCCAAATTTCTACTAGGTTTTCCTTGAGCATTAATGATCTTGAGCTGGGATCAAAAAATATCAGTCAAAGCTCACAACTTCACTTCTTTGCCCAAATTCTTTCTCTTTTCTTAAATGTTTCATATGCTTGTCTGTATAATGTCCGTTACTAACAATATATTTGTTCATGTAGATTAATGAAGTATTCAAAACTATACGTATTCAAGCTACTTGAAATCTAACCTTCCGTAGATGTTACCCCCTCCTCAGTTACTGCAGGTAAGGTAGGGTGGGATATCTCTAAGTTAGTCCACTTTCTCTAATGAAGAAGGAATATGCTGCCATTGACCAGAGGGATAACCCTGAAAACAAAGCAAGGCAATTTCAGATGAATCTCTCCCTCTCACCGTTAGTCACCAGTTAGTTTATTTTAAGATGGGGAAGTTCTGATGAAGTGTTACAATAGAAGGGAAATTATATGCGAAAGTTTAATTAGAAGCCTCTTTCCGCTCTAAATGATACTCCCACAAGAATTTGTGGGCCTAATTGGTGTAGCTGTACTCCTTCTACTGCAGCTCTAAAAAAAGATCAGGGATGAGGTGACATGAGAGGGAAGTTACCCTTTCAGCATGTCAGATGGGTGGGCGGTGGGATGGAGAAGGAAAAAGTGGGCAGGGAGTTGAGGAGTAGGAGCTGTGGAGGAGAAAATAATCGTGAGAGGTGGTCTGAAACACTGACAGGTAGCAGTTGGGGTTGACATTGAAAATAATATTTTCAGGGTGATCCCGAGTGAATGGCTCTATATATTTTTGGTTTTGTTTTTTTTTTTTCCAGAGGCTGCAGAACTCTCAGAAAGAAAAATCTTTTACAAACATTTACCCTTACGCACTTCCATTGATAATGTCAGCCAGCCAGAGTTCAATGGGCATCTGATAATGTGAATTCAGTAAATAGCTTGTAGAGGGGAAGGAAATCACCGTTCAGCATGTCTTGCCTGAGGATTTTCAGAGGTTTGCCTGCATGGTAACAACAGTGAGAATGGATTATGATATACCAAAACAGTAAGGCAGTGAAATGAAGCTTTTCCTCAACCCTTCCTACACACCAGTTACAGGATGAAAATGTAGAGGTTAAGTACCCAAAACGTCAAGGCACCTTAAAATCAGAGGTTAACATTTACTGCCTTATTTAATATTGAATGTCCAACAGAATGTTCTCTGCAAACACACTTTTTATTCCAGCCATCACTTGCTAAATGTACTCAATATGCTGAAAATGTTCTATCAGAGAGACCAGACATACTTGACACGTAGTTCAGCATCAGGCTGCAACTCCCTGTGCCAAAGGAAACAGGTATTCATTCTGGTAATGTTCTGCAGAGTAAAAAAAATATTGGCGAGTTAAAGGCCATATTATTGCCAAAACAGTAATTTGTTCTTCTGTTTCAACCTTATGGATCAGCCATTTCTTTCCTATGAATTATTTTTGACCTCCCACATTTCAGGAATGTGTTCTTGCAGAGGATGTATAGGATGCAAGACACATGGAGGTGAACAAGTTATGTAAAGTTGACTGGCTTCAAGTAAGGCTGGCATTGCTGTCGTCCAAAAATGTTTTAAAGAAATTTGGACAAAACATTTTCTGCCAGATGTGTGTATCTGAAGTCCCCTACCTTGCTCATCACCCAAGCACACGCTTATGCATACCCAAATATATTTTCATTTGGAGCATGTATGGAAGAATGTAACTTGCGTATTCTTTGTCAAATACTTGCATGTAAATTATAGGGATTGAAGTATATATACCCCACACAAAGACAAATGGAAGACCATGAGACCATTACCATTAGGGCTAGTTCAGGTGTAAGTAGGAAGACTTGTGAGATTCATGGCTTGGGAAAATAACTCCACTAACTGTCTGCTAGTCCTTGCTGTAGCAAGGTCAAATGATGCACTTGTAGAGTGCACTCCTGCAGCTCCAGTTTGGAGAATTCACCATGTGGTGCTACCCACAGGGTAATCCAAGATACTTTGGAGAGACACAAAAATGTTGACCAAGGTGGGCTAGAAAAGAAAGGAAGCTACTGTCAGAATAATCTCTAGTGATAATTTGGATTCTGTTTGAAGTTCTTCCATTTTATCGAGATTTTTCTGAGAACCTAAGTGGTTTTTTTTTTTTTGAGGCTGAAGCTTGTTTTCCTGATAATATCATTATGATTGATTAGATTATGGTGTCTTAGCTGTGCATGGAGACAACTTCCGTAAGTTACTATGACTTATATCATAGACATTACTACTTGATTCTGCCTGAACAATGAAAAGAGGGTTAGGGGATGGTGACCTGCACTGCTGTTTCTGATAGTTCTGCAGATCTCGCTTTCTCTCCATTTTTGTGTAGATAAAGCTGCCAATGTCAAATATAACAAATAAACCAATATTTTTGTGAAGTGTTGTTTTACATATGAATCATGGGTATAAACCAAACCAGACTCCAGGGTTATTTAACTTGATGCCTATCTCTCATGGCAACATTAAATGTGCCCAGGAGGAGTATTCCCAGGCCATGACACCAGCTGATGTGGAAACGGACATATCTCAACCATCTTAATCCCCTTGAGTCATCTTAATCCTGAGACAAGGTGGCTGCAGGCTGTGATGGGAAATGATCCCTGGCCCGTTTTATCTTCCTGTGACAAATCCATTGGGAAATACCCGCAGGTTCATTGGGATGTACCAACTGCAATCTGCCTGACCCATACCAGGGACAGCCCATCAGTCATGAGCACAGTCACCCTTAGCGCTCCTCACTCGGGCAATACCTTCTCCCAGGTTTTGGGAATGGGCTATTTCTAGTCCTTGGAATGCTCTGAGTCTGTCCCCTTCGTGTTTTCCAAAGGTGCGGGTTAGCATGCTCACTGCTTAGATGTTTGCCTTCATCTGGTGAAAATACATGCTTCCTTCACTCCCTTGGCCAGCTCCTGTAGGACTTGAATTTATGACATTAAGGGTCCTTATAAAACCCCCTGGGCAGCCTCTCAAATAATTTTTCCATGGAGCAGCATCCTTAGAGTTCAAAACTGTAGCTGTTTTACAACAAACATTTATTACCCTCCAGAAGCACTTAAAGAACTCTTTGCTCCTTGCTTTTCTTTTAGACACTCTTCTTTGACCCTTCATAAAGCATTTCACCAGACTTTTCCCTTTCTGCTTTTTTTCTGTTTCCCAGCAACATTCATAGTGAAAAGTTTGGCTTTTAGTTATCAGAGAAAAACGAAATATATAACATTTCTGGGAGTGCCTACTGCTACTAAGAATCTGCAGCATGAACTTACCCTTCAGCTTTTTATTGCAGGCTTTTATTTTGTTTAAACCTATCAGTAATAGACTGACTTACTGTCCTAAATCTAACAGATCTTCTTACGAGAGGAGCAAGGCGATGCCAACAAAGCAGCCTTGTCTGCACGCAACAAAATCCTGATTGCAGCTTTTCAGTGCTGACACAGTCTATGCAAGCCTGTAGTGAGTGCGTTTTTTTCTCCAGGAGGAAGTCATTAAAGGACTCACGTGGAAATGCAAATATCTTTATTGTACTAATAATTCAAGACAAGGAGTGAACATTCATATCTTTTCCAGACATCTGAAAGAAGAGTTTAGTCTTCTAATGTCAGAAAATTATGAACATTTTCAACTTCTTTATTTTTCACAGTTTATTAAATGAAGAAAGTGCTATGTTTAAGTGTTCCCTAAAACTAAGCAATTTACCATAAAGTAACACTTTCAAAAGTGCAGATAGGAAATGTAACCAGGAAAATCTAAAATTTGACATGTCCAGTAATTATAAGAACAAACAAATCTTATAGAATGAACTTCTAAATGTGTCTAAGGCTGGGTCTATGCAGCAGCAGCGTAGCAATGAAAAAGTGAATTTCAAAGCAGCCTGTCCAGGTACTATTTGGTATTTGGGATAGCTTGACCTACCCTGGAAAGGAAATGATATTTCTGTGACTGCAAGGTAGGGAAGTCCTTCATGAACTAGAAACCAAAGCCCTGGTGCAACAGAATGGCATTTCCCTTTCCAAGCAAAGAGAATGCTCTTCAGGATAATTTGTGCTTCCCATAGATCGCTCCCATCAGGTGGTCTAACAAAACCCATTATTTTTTCCTACTAATAGGGCATCATTTAAAAATTGTCTTCTTTCCAAATATATGTATTTCAAAGCATCAGCCTTAGTATCTCCACAGACAACTTCTGACACTGCTCCTGCTTGTGTTTCTGCAGCCTGAATCCGTTCTGGGATTAGTTCAGCTTCCAAGAATCTCTGGGTGATTGAGGGACATTAGTCCTATTGACTATGATTTTTATAGTGATGCATCTGTCCTTCATTTTGCCTGGAGCACTGAGTTGCTGTGATTGGATTTCACTCTAACTGTCCCCAGTTAAAGCTTTGCCTTTCAGCTTATTCTACCAGTCAGATATACCAGTGGTAGTAAATAAACAAACAAGTAGTTATGTTAAAAATTTGACAATGGTCAGGAATTTCATAGCTATAATTTGGCTTTGCCCCAGCAGCATAAATATTTTTGACTGAAAATAATCGTCAGCTATTTTTCTACAATTGGTACAAATTGCATACAAGGATATAGTTCCAGAATCATCTGTTTATCCTTATATCTGACAAAATGAAATTTAGAGCTCACAGTATTAGCATATAAGAAATTTCACCAAGCAAAACCAAGCTATGGTATATGTAACATTTCAGCTAGCCAGTTGCTGCAGGTATATTATTTCTGACAGAAAAATAGAATGGATTGTATAAAAAAATTTTTTCTGGTCTTTGATTCATTAAACTTTTTCAACACAACACACACCAAAGACCTGAAAGAAAGACAGAGTAAAAAATTTCTGTATTTTTTTTTCCTTCAGGATAAAGAACCTTTTGAAATACAAAGTTACAGACCTGAATATAGTGATACAAAATATCCGCCTTTTAAATTTTTTCATTCCAGTCTTGTAGTGTTATTGCCACTAGTTTGGATGAATGTGGACATTTTGTATAAATACTGGTCCTTTGATTTTTTTTGGAAGTTTCAATTAAAAATGAAAACTCAGCACATACACAGCTGATCTAAAAAACAGAGATTTCAGCCAAAGAGGTAACCATTTCCTTCCTTTGCCAAAACAAAGTAAAGGTCATCTTTTTATATTTTCAGGATTTTGAAATATGTAAAACTAATCTACTTTTCTTAAAACTTCAGGCTAAAATTGAAAACTTCAGATATTATAGAGAAGGTCAAAATGCATTTTTTAAAAAGTTTATACTTATAATGATGCTTTCAGAAATGAAATAACCAACATTAAACAAAAATCCCGATGCTTACTCCTGAATAATCTAATCCTCCACTCAGTTTTAAATGATCCTTTCACTGGCAAGATGAGCTGAGATAAAAGCATGACCTGACAAATGAAGGCATCGGTAGTGCAATTATTATAAACCTTAGTGCAGCATTTAAATTTTTTTTATATAGGTATGATGACTTGGAAATTTGCAGTTTAAAGGACAATTGGAAAGTAAATACTTTTATAATCAGAATGATTTTTTCTTCTTCACCTCAACCACACAGAACCTACTTAAAAGAAGTCTTCAAAAAAAAAAAAAAAAAGATGCTAGAGAGACCCTAGATGACACCGATAAAGTTTAAAAGCTTACAGAATTTGTGAAGTGTGTACAACGGGGTAATTGTTGGGGGAAAGTAACTCTTTTCCTGCAGTTTCGTAGATTACTTTATTGTAATTAAAATATTCTGTTGCCAGGCTCTCTAGCATGAATTTTCATTATAATACAAAATTGTACTTGAAATTAATTACCATATGTCTCAACTCATCAGAAACTGACTTTTCTGACACTTGGAATGTCAATTCTAATGACAACAGTGCTGAAAGCAGGCATTATCCTTCCCCAGGTTTTCTCCCTTGCCACTCAGAAACTGCTGTAGTGAAATGACCTGGACAACTGATGAAATGGAGCGTCTTGTTTGTTCAAAACCTCCTTGCCTTCCATGACAGTGAAGACCCATGATGGTAGGGCACTGGTTTTGCAAGCACCAGCTCCCAGTGAGTCAGTCAATGCTCTTTCTAGTGCATTGTGTTTCCAGGTTTGGTGTAAATTCCTCCAAAAGTAGAGCCCACAAATGGCCACCTGAGATGTTCCAAAACTCTAGTCATCAAGCAACTGCAGCATGTAAACTTTCCTAAGAAATTCATCAGTAGGGGTAACTCATCAGCAATAACATGACCACACTCAGCTTTTGCAACTTGGCTGCCAGCTGATTAATGTAATTCCTTCAAAACACAGAACTTAAATAAAACAAAAGAAAAACAGACATTAAGATTGCAAAGCTCTTTACAAATTGGAGCCTTAATATATGGCTTGCAGCTTCCAGAGTGAGGAATGGACCTTCCTGGAAGTCTTGATGTGGCCTCAGGCGCAGCACAGGGAAGCACTAGCTGCAACGTGTTCATGCTGATAACTCTGGGATCCACTTCTGACTCTTGGGTTCTCCAGTAACTTTGTGTTTAATAATTTCATGTGCTTTACACCAGTGGCAGCATCCAGTACCATTGACTGCAGTCTTGGACAGTGGATTTCAGATTCCTTACACCATCAGCAAGCAAATATTTTCATTGACTCAGAGAAGTATTGGCTGGAGAGATCCTCTGATGGTCCATCCTGCCTGAAGTGGGACTGTCACCAACATCCAATGAAGTCAGCCAGGAATTTGTGCAGACTTGTCTTGAAAACCTCCAAGTATGGGGATTGCACAGCCTCTCCAGGCCCTTGTTCAGCGCCTACAATGTCCTTGTAATGAAAAGATTTTTAATGCGTTGTTTCCTCTGCTTGTGCTTCAAGACTATGAGTCCTAGCATCATGGCCATTTTGGTAGTTTTCCACTGGCAGCTTTCCAGTTTCTCAACGTCTTTGAGCTGGCGTACCCAGAATTGCACTTCTGTCCCCATGAGGATAAACACATCCATATTCTAAGTAGACCCTCACCTGTTGCTTCTTAGGGTTACTTCAAAGCACAGGGTGCTTCAGCCTCTTAGATACCATCTCTTGGCAGGTTATCTCCCTTACACTAGTGTGAGACAGCCCTGCACGCTAGAGCACTTCATGAATAAAAAAACCATCCAGATTCAATTTTTATATTTTTTTTAATCTCAGTAACTGCAAATGGCATTCAGTTCCAGAAAAAGTAGTCGTCACTGGATTCTAACAACTTAGGGTGAAATAACCTTTGAGTAGCTTCTGGTATTTGTGTGGGCAAATGCACCCTGAAGGGTGGCATTCTCTGAAGGTGCTTCTGAACAGCATATCCTTTGGTCTGCTGTAGCCCTTGCTCACAATGCCGAGGCTGAGCCAGATCCATGTTGATTTTTAGCTAGAGTTTATTTAAGGGGGCGTGGGAGGAAAGAAATTAATTATTGGGTCACTGCTGAGTTGTTCTTTGGTTTTGGCTTTGCATTAGCATTTTGTCTCTCAAATGACTTTTTGAATTATTTTATTAATGGAAATGTGGGCAGATAGACTTGAAAACATAACTCTTCACTGACTCAAATGAGAATCTGAAGTAATTAAATATTTTATAGCTTCTTTAAAGCTTTATTCTGCTCTCTTTCAACCACCATAAACCAGCTCTCAGTAGCTGACCTGCCCTTTTCATCCATCTGAATACTGCCCAGTGCTGCCATTTCGCACTCCCCACACTCTTGTACATGTCCCACAACTTAAACACCACCTTGCAAATATGTGCACTGGTTTCCCCCTGCCCACACTCAGTGGTGACTCCTCACGCGTGATTTCTTGGATTTCCCGGTGGCCGCTGGCCATCATGTGCCCAGGCCTGCTGCCAGGAGGAGAGGGTTTGGTACCATGGATGAATGCTCTGGACACGAACACTCAGAGAGGCGGTTAGGGTGATGCAAAGCCCAGACCCTGCCCCTGCTGTCTCTGAAGTTGGTGGGAGCTTGGCTGCGGACTTCAGTGAACATGGCAAGAGGCTGTGGTAGGAAAGAGCTGGCCACTTCGGCATCACTTTTCTCCTCTCGCTCCTGCTCTATACTACCTTCACCACTCCAGTCTGGCCTTGAAACTGCTCCAGCAGAATCAGCTATTCTCCCCAAGTATTGCTTTTGGGGGAGCTTCCTGTGGGTGTCTCCTGGGCCTGATGTCACCTGCAGTGCTCAGCTTGTGGCTGGTGCAGGGCGTGATGACTTGAGGGCTGCTCTGAGTAAGAGTGTCCACCCCAGGTCCAACTGCTGCCAGCTGAGGTGTGAGAGCAGCAATCTCCGACTATTAAAAAGAAGACACTGTTGTGGCAGTCTGATGTCCTCACTCACAAAGACTGATGCAGGACTCTTTTCATCAGACCACAGTATTTTGTTGAAGCCAGACTGCTTCATGGACACTATTGATTTCTGTGACATTTTTAATGGGAAGTCTGGACTGACTTCGTATCCATCTAACAACTGTAACTCTGTCTCACAAAGTCAACTGAAGTGCTTTTGGGGTTTTTTTTTCAAGGTTAGTTGGCAGGGACCTACAACAATCACTAAGTCCAACTGCCTGACAACTTCAGGGCTGACCAAAAGTTAAAGCATATTATTAAGGGCATTGCTAAGCCAGACACAGCTGGAGCTGGGGCCCTAACCTGAGAGGAACAGGAGTGGAAAGATGGGAGAGCAATCACTACTGGGTGACTTGGTGGCTTCCTCCCTAGCTGTGAGTGAAGAGGTGCATGTGCGTGGAAAAGACAGCGGGAAGAGAGGCAGAACCCTTTGTGCACATTTCTATCCAATGCTGAACATGACCAGAGTTTGAAACCTCAAGACATGATGAAATGAAATGCCGTCTAGCGTTCACTGATACATTAGATCGTGCCTGAGGGTACAGAGAAGCAAACTGCAAGCCACAAGATAAGTTGCAGCTGTCAGATCTCTAAGTAACATTCACGCTGGACTATGGTTGCATACAAAAGGAGCAGATAAAGTACCAGCAGATGGCACTCGGGAATATGCAGCAGTGTCTATTATGTGGGGTCAATGACATTTTTTTGCAGCATGTTTTGAACAGGCACCTCAGCGCTGTGCTCTGCTCTGACAGAGGGAATCACTGCTCTGCTGCTGGGCTCCCGGGGAGGCGAGTCCTGCTGCAGCAAGGGAGCAAACCTGGCTCTTCCTGCTACTTCAGGAAATGTCTCATCTCCTTACCGCCCGGTCATTAAATGCCACCCTAATTGCATGTTGCCTCCACTTCCCTTACATCTTCCACTGCCCACAGCCCCACGACAGCCCTCCCACATGGGGGCAGCCAGGGAGCTCGTGCCCTGGCCATGCTGTCTCAGTGGTACTGGTGCTGCTTCCAGCCCCCCTCATGGGTGGGAGCTCACCCGGTGTGTGCACCTAGGTTGTGGGTTTCTACAGATGTTCACACAGGGAAGACCCTTACTTTGCACCAGATCTCAGTAAGGTTTAGATTTATGACCCAGTGCAGGCAAACGAAGAAATCAAATCAAGCAGTGCATTAATGCAAGTGATCAAAGCTCCTGACATTATCCAAGAACATCAGAATCCCGTCAACTCCCCGAAAAAGATTTCCCATTAATTCGTGTTGAGTGACCCTAGCCTGTATCAACCCATTCTGAACAACAGCTTGTTAGGGTTAGTGTTTGAACTGTTCTATCTAATAACTATTTGTAATAACTAATTGTTAGTTAGGGCTTGAAATTCTGTGGAAGGAGAGGACAGATATTACTCTGGCAATCCTGCCAGCCAGAACTGTGTTTTCAGATACATGGTTAATGCGAAAGTGTGGCAGTAGAAAGTAAATGGGTGCACAATGCTCAGTGGTAATATAAACAGGAAAGTTAAACGGATCCAAGTAACACGCAGCATGAATGAAAGCCTGTTTCCCACAGGTTGGTGTCTAGAAGTTTATTGCAGTCCCTGATGAAACCTTTTTTGATGTCTGGAGAAGTTCTCGAAGGTTTCTGTAGCGTACGAGCACACAGCACAGCCTTTGTTTTCAGAAGCACATCATGGTTGTAAGGGAGAGGGCATGGGAAACCCCCAAGTCCATCCCCTGTCCTACTGGTCAGCTGGCATGGTGGAGCAGGAATTGCACCCAATGCGTGGCCATGCCAAATCTTGCTGCAAAGTGTGTGACCTGTGCAGAAGTGAGCCGCTCTTTTGCTTCTCCTCCACCAGGCTGATAGGACACAGAGCCGAGCAGGTGTCTCACCTGGGAACCAGCACTCTCAGCATGGATCTTTGCCCAAGGTTGCCTGTAAATGGGTATTTTGGGCAGGTGAGAGAAAAATTGATGGTTGTGGTAGAAACTAGGGCACTTTCTGAAGTGCTGCACTTTAACTGTGTGACACCAGTGGACACCTCCATGTGGCAGTGCCGCTCACCTTCTCGGTTGATGCTAAACCTACTGTTATCTAAATTTTAGTTCTTCTGGCTGCCCAGGGAAGTTAGCACATAACTTCCATTACAAAAATTTGTTTCACTTTCCAATTCTTCTCATGTTAATATTGCTCTTTTTCAGATTTTCCTCGGGTTCTTAAACCTGAGGCTCACACATAAACACAGAATTTCTTCTGCGTCCATCTCTGATGTCTGAAAAATTGAAAAGGCTCGTTTCATTTAGTCAAAAAGGCAGATAACCCCAGCAAATGATGATCTGCCAAGCAAGAGTTTCGGACAGTGAACAATAAGGTGCAGCAGAGGGTTCCTCTCCGAGAGGTCCTCTCTGAGACTAAACATTGTGATGCGGGTAAGTAGAAAAGAGCGCTGCTTCCTATCCGTGATCCTCAAGGTGATGCAGCCTGCCAGAATATTTCTCAGAGCCCAAAACGGTGATTGCTTTTGTAGATGAAACCATTCCAAGTCAAACACTGACAAGGTGAAATGTGTTTCAGGGAAATTATGGAGTTGTTCATTTTTTTAAGACTGTACATGTAAAGAGTCAAGCCCTCAGATGGCAGAACTGGAGTTGACTTAAGCAGAACTGTGCTGATTTCTGACTGCTGAAGTTGTTTTTGTTACATGATAGATACACATATTCACCACTGTATCTCGTGTTTTCAAGGCACAGTAAATTGTGTATGTTAAAATAAATTACAGTGTTAATGATAATGGCAATAGCAATAATAATAATAATAACAATAATAACGCTAATAATAACAATGGGATGCCTCAACAGGATCCATTCTTGACTTCCCTCAACAAAAAAAGAGAGAGTTTTTAAATAAACATAATGTATCTTCCAAATCTCTTAGAAAAGGGCACATGCATTTCCAAGTTCTGCTGCAGACAGATTTCTAACTCCAGGCAGGTGGTGTGATGACATGGTCCATGGCAGGCTGATGCCTGCGAAAGCCACCTGGTTCATGCGGATGGGTCACAGAGGACCTGGTTGCGCTGTATTACATTATTTGCTCTACAGACTTTTCTACAGAGATCCAGGTCTCTCTCTCTGAGGCTTTAGAGCTGTTGCTTTTTTTTACATAACCTCAGCCCCCTGCTCTGTTCCTCTCCACTTGGCATGCAAAACAGCTCTCCTTAGCTTTCATTGCTCCTCCTGCTTGTCTTTCCTGCCGAGTTCAACCCCATTATTTTTGTCCCCTCTGCTATGCCTTTTTCTGTCATCTCTGCCCCTCCTCTCTCTATTTCTCAGGTCTTTCATCATGATCTCGGCAGGTAATGCCTCTCCTATTGACTTCAATGGGCAGGAGATGTGCCCTTCTTCCTGCAAAGCCTCTTCTCGTGGTAGGGCCACAATTACAGCTTTTTTGCAACACTGCCACTTATGCAAAGGACAAACTGGTATTTCAGATGATCCATTTATACGAATAAACATTAACCCCAGAAAATAAAGATTGATTCAAAACAGTGTTGTTACACCAATTGAAGGAAAAATGTGATACACTGAGGTATCTGTTAATACTGCATAACTGCAATCCTCTTCCATTAAAAGCCATTGATTAAATGTCTAATTAGGAGCTGCCCATATATATATGGTGTTTAAATATAGTGGAGGGTTGGGATTTTGATGAACTCATTAATACAGTTCTTATTTGTGAACAGTTACAATGTATTTGCTGATGAAAGCCAGGTTTACTCTTTAGCTTTGCTCTGTAGATTCCCGGGGGAAAAAAGATCAAAATTATCTTTTCTTTTGTATGCTTTTTCATATTTCGAGTGCTTTGGACGGATACCTAATTTGCTTTCAGTATCACATGTTCTCTTTTGACATCAGAGGATACATTTTCTGAGCTTCACAGAAGTTTTACCTGCTCAACTACCATTAAAGTCAATTGGATCATGTGGCTAAAGCAAGGTGTAACAATTGGAAAATGCACTCCAGGGTTAAACTGCTGTACTTGAGCTATTAGATTGAAAGAGTTATCCATCTTCCGAAACACAACCTGCATTGCCACAGCGTGGTGTTCTCTATTCATCACCTCCAGACAATTACAGCTGCATTCAGCCCTGGTGTAAATGAAGTTGTCATATCATTTGAGTCACGCAGCTTAAGCCAGAGCTGGATCTGTCCCATACAGAGCTGCTGAGTTTTCAGTGCAAAAGAGGCCCAGGGATGGGGGGATCAGCACTGGTTTGTGAGAAACACAGGAAAGGGAGGGAAAAGCAGCTATGTTGAAAAAAGGCACCGCAGTTAAGAGACTCCCATTTGAGAACTGGATATGGCTGCTGCTCAGTGAGATGAAACATTGCACGCAGCTTGGCCAAAGGAAGAACAGAGTTTGTGGTGCTTCCTTATGCCTAAGCCTTCAGACCATCTTCTTCATCACAGTGCCTGCTGGCATCAAGAGCTTCAAGTCTGAAGCTTTTCACAAAGCCATCACAGCTGCAAGGGACAGCTGGTCGCTTCTGCCCTCTGGGCTGGGCATCAGACGGCTCTTAAAGACTGAGGATGAACTTCAGTTTATTTTCAGAGAAGGCAAAATCTCACTGTTAAATAAGTTTTTGAAGAAGCTGGTATGTGAGATAGTAAGATGGTTTTCTTCTTGGATTTTTGTGATTGAAGAAATGATCACGGCAATGCACTATATTTTTATAGAGTGTACTTAATTGCACAGGAACAGCAGAATGTTATGGGCTTATTATTTTCTGAAATCTCCCACCTGAATGATAGCCACACAGGCCTCAAGCAGATTGCATTTCACTCTCCTAAAACAAGAGAGGCAGAACTATTCAAGGAATAATCTGTAGTAGGCCACAGTAACCAATTAACTAACTCCTAGCAGTTGGTAAAATAACCCTTGAGAGAGAAAGACAGTAATGAGGCTATCATGACAACTTTACAGTGTGATTCCAGGGTATCTGGAAATATAAAACAGGTTTTCTCTCATTTTCTGTACATTTTCCAGTCCATTTCCTACCATAAAATCAAATAATGCACCAATAAATACAGTATTTAAAATTTCATTGCTTAATATGCTAACATTCAGGCTGGAGATGCCACAGGCAAGCCTAAGAGTAATGCACTGCCATACCTGGAATGAACCAAATTATTTTGCACCTCACAGTGATAATTGCTCAGGTGATGACGAGCATCGTCCTTGTCTTGACCTGTGCTCTTTCACTCTGTTGTGTTCACGTGCAAAGTCTTATTTTTGGTTTAGCTTGAGTGTCTCTAAAGGCAAGAGCATCTTTAATAATTTCTATTATGCTGCTTCTCCTTGAAGATGGCAATACCACTGTGCAGATACTGATAATGAGCCAGACACTCCTCCCTTGGGAAAGTCCAAGGTGAGAGGGATGGAGGAAACAGACATGGCCAGCAAACATCTCTGTATCAAGAACTCTGGAATATCTAATATGGAATTCAATGTATTTCCATGCGTTTTTCACTGTTTCCCACAGACTTGCTCAGTTGAAATCTCATTGCCAGTTTCTTTGATAAGGGCAGGATCTCTCCCAGCACTGCGATGCCCTCTAAATGACCTGTGCAGTGTCGGATTTTAGATATGACAATAGACAGCGTATGATTTCAAGACAAACAACATTATCACGATTTCCATGAGATCAGTGAGCAAGGCTTTAAGCGTGGATCTGAGTCCTGTATGTTAACAGACGCGGTGATGCACACCCTGCTCCGACAGACCTGCAGTCTGCATAGCTATTGCAGCAAGAATGTGGAAAGGGTTGCTGAAAATGGCGCGGGCTTATTAAAAACTGGGTAACAGAACTAGAGACTGGCAGGCAGATTTGCTGATTCACAGTCTGCTGCTCTGTCAGTGATGTCTCGTTTCTGCAAGGGAGCTCCTGGATGGGCAACGGTGCCGTATTCCCACTAGACCGAGCACACAAGATCTGACCTGTGGGACCAACAGCTGGCTGTGCTAATTGAAACCAGCCACATGCAAAAATGATTGTTTTTCAATAGAAGATAGCGTATGCATGGTAGCAACATTTTGTGAATCACCTGAATTGTTGTGCTGTTACCTGCTGGGCTATAAATGCATAGCAGGAGGGCTGAAAAGCCTCAAAACCTACTCGTCTAAGTCACCACATGTCTGGCACCACACTGAAACGAATGATGGGTCCCTCCAACACACCCCAGTATATGTTTAAACTGGGTTTGGGGATTAAATCAGCAGTTTCTATCTGCTGACAGTGAAAAGGAAGGAAAGGAAAAGACTCGCTTGATCTAGTTGAGGTTACAAATCCCCCAAACATCAGATTAATTACTTCAGAGGCTTTGATAATGTGGCTTAATCCTGTTCACCTTTAGTTCTACAGCTGTTTTTTATTATTAAACAAGAAAATTACAAAAAAGCTTTTTGTCCTCTCCATAATTGCCTTCTGAAAAAAAAATCTGCAGTCAAAACGATTTCAGATTTCTGAACTGCAAGCTACAGATGGTCATGGCGTAAGATGTAGCTTCACATCATCACAACAACAGATCAATAGATGATTGAAATGCTAGTTTAATTTCAAAGCTATTGTCTCCATTTCCTTCATGTCGGAAAACTTCTCGCATGTGAAGGTAAGCCTTAGCTGGAGGGTGTGTGCTGAGTCTGTGCAGAATGACATGTTGGTTATAGAGAGGATAATTAGAAAAGCATTTAATGAATTTTGAGAGCCAGAGCTCAAATGCCTTGTATCACATGTTTTATAACCCGTGGTCTGGTGATGAAGAATTTTTACCACAATTGCCTCTTTTGCTGGGGGTTCAATCCAATTATACTTAAAAAGCATGCAAGAAATATGTCAAAACTATTTGCCTTACTGCACTGGAATGAGCTCTGCACTGGGACAGATTTTTTTCTTGCATCTCCATTCTTGGAGAGGTTTGGATAACTCGGGCAAACTATAGAATCATAGAATCACAGAATAGTAGGGGTTGGAAGGGACCTCTGTGGGTCATCTAGTCCAACCCTCCTGCTGAAGCAGGGAAAATCATGGAATAGTTTGGGTCAGAAG
>Ga0065711_1003891_pt1 | contig 25909 bp, 15 predicted proteins | sample Hoacrofraction12_FD_59098 | JGI IMG/M metagenome (GOLD analysis project Ga0065711, IMG submission 59098) | Hoatzin crop microbial communities from Cojedes, Venezuela - Epithelial fraction 12 v2 (version 2) | ecosystem: Host-associated > Birds > Digestive system > Esophagus > Crop | place... | reverse complement strand
TGCAGGTCCCTTCCAACTATTCTATTCTATTCTATTCTATTCTATTCTATTCTATTCTATTCTATTCTATTCTATTCTATTCTATTCTATTCTATTCTATTCTACTCCATTCCATTCTGTGTAAAATAAAGAGGAAAATAACACAATACTGACCATCAGCTCACCCCGTTAGTGAGAGGTGTTGAGACTTCTCCTATTGAGTGGGATTAAGATCCATAAGCCTGGAGCTAAATGTTTCCACCCCATTGGCAAAAAGAAAAGCAAGGGAGGTTCCACCTCACAGGATCTGATAATCCAATTAGAGCATCCCTGCAATGTCAAAGAGCCAGGTTCAAACCACTCTTCTGGATGATTTGATTTTTGCCTTTTCTATGCTGGGGACCCCTCCTGTGGGAGCTATTCATTGTGCACACAGCATTAAACATTTAGCAGGGACTGAGACCTCAGCTTCCAAGATCTCAGCTGAGTGCACTTACCAGAGGGGTATAGACTCAGTCAGACCAATTAGCATTTAACTTAGAATTGACCTGAGCTGAAGCTAGCCGAACAGCTCCAACAGGAATACTCACGGAGAACGACTGGTAATCATTTTTCTGGCACATGAGACACAAAGCCTACGTCAAAAATAGAAATCTGAGTCAGGGCTTCCCCTTTGCCAGAAAGCACTAGGTCATTTTGGGAACCAAGGACTGTATCCCATAGGTTATAAGTGATCTTGGCATCCCTAATGCCTCAGGTCACGTTGCTAAAAAGTGTGTGGGAATGACTATTCTTGAGAAAACAATTCTGGGGCTGCGAGGGCAGGGGATGGGCTCTAGGTGAGGCGATGGAGTGTCTACACCCATGGTCACTCCCACCTTCCACATTTTTGGTGGATCTAGCCCTGCTGTGCAGTCCAGATCAGTCCTCTGCTCAACTAATAAATGGAGCAAATGAATTGGACAAAAATCGAATTCTTGCCTCAGTGCTGATACAATTCCCCAAGGTTTCTGATGCTGTCAGTCATTGCAAGATTACAGGTTTTCAGGACAAAGCAGGCGGACGAATATGATATCAGGGTAAAAATGTTGGTATCCGCTCCCTGCTGTATTGTTGCAGTGACAGATATGCATTTCTGTCACAAGAAGAATCACAGAAACAGACAGGTCATGCTGACAGGACAATACATATATTCTGTGGGAGAAGCTAACAGTGCCAAAAAAAATGGTCCTGCTATTTCTTTAAATTTGAGTGATTACACAGACAATCTTATGTCTCTCTGAATCACAGTTCACAGGTCTTCACTGAATCGCTTAGTCTCAGCAGGCACTGTGTTGTTCTAGCATCCTGATGGGCATTTTCTCCCTGGCATACATTGAAATTCAAATTCAGTCCCTTCCCTGTGCCAAAAAAAATTATCTAGATCATGAACTGGAGCTGTTTATTTGCCATTATCAGCTGACATTTGAGGCATGTTAAGAATTTTTGTTGTATGGGGTATAACCAATGCACTCACATGTCAGCTCTGCGGTAGAGACAAAGCCATTCTGAAAAAAATACAAATTCTCCAAATATTTTCCCTAAAAGCATAAACTTTCTGTTAAATTTACATTTTGTTATTTTAACATTTTTACACTTTGGAGAGAAAATGATGAAATCACAGAAGGCTGCTGCTTCAAAAATCAGGAAATCTCAGCAGCTAAAAGAAAGAGCTTCACTGAGTGACGTATTCAGCTTCACTTTCAGACCAAGAAGTCTGAAACAGCGTGGGACTTCTCTGGACTTCTGAGTGCTGCTCATTAAAACTTAGTATAAACTTTGTCCCATTGTGAGTTTCTTCTGTATTAGTGCTGATTGAGGCATTAAGCAGATGTGAAATCTGCCATACAAAATTTTGAGTAATATTAGCTATTAGTATATAAAAACTTCATTAATGTAACATTCAGGTTATAAACAATAATGCTTAAAAATCAGGAAACAGCAAATTTATGGCGAAGTCAGCCATTAATTCTCTTCCATTTGCACCATTATGTGGATTATAACACAGGATTTTTCTGCCTGTTATTTTATTCCATCTTTATTCCCATTGATTGCTGTAAAATAAGAGCATTACAGCAAATTATCTGTAATCATAAGACTACCTATTTTTTCGCTCAAATAAAATAGTATAATCCCATAAATACAGCTGGGCATGCACTGGATTTCTTTTCTACAGAAAAACCTTTCATTAAAAAAATCCTAATCCAAGATAGAATGAAAACCAAAATGATAAGAGAAATTAAATTCTGAAAGAAAATCAAATGGCCATGGGTCTTTTAGCATTAAAATTAAACCCTTTTATCTGGAGTTTGACTTCCTGCAGGAGGTTGCAGTTGCTAGAAGTTCATATGAGTGCAAAATGCATTTCAACACTTTCACAGAAGAAGAATCTGTTGAGATCTGTTCAACACAGAGATCCCTGCTCTGCCTCACAAAGTTTCTGAGCAGAAAACTGTTAAAGGCTGCTAAAATGTTTTGTGAAACCATACCAAAGTGTTTCATGGAAGTGGAACAGTTAATTTTTTCCCTAGATGCCTGATATTACTACTGTCAGAGACAAGACACAAAGCTCTAGCATCCCTGGGTGGAACTGGTGTGCTGGTCTCTGAACCAGTGATGCTGGTCTACTGTAACTGTCTATTACTTAGTACTTCATTAAATCAAAACAATAAGGGGTGCAAAGCAATCAAAATATGGAATCAAGTTGTGTGCTGAAAAAAACAGAACACTCCCTTCTCAATTAGCTTTCCGGAGCACAATGACTAAGCACTTTCCAAAGTAAAAGGATTACACCAGAAAACATCTTACACCCAATGTTCTGAATCAGCTTTGATCCATAAGCTTAGTAATTAGCAGTACAGAAGCTCTTGGAGCGAGGCAAAAATTAACAACTTTTTTGTTTGTACGTACTGGATTTCCTTTGATCAATGTTTATAAATGTATGAAAATGACATAGAAAGGAGACCAAACTGTAAAACTTCACAAATAAATTTTATGTGCTTAAACTTAAAACTAATCATGGGTCTTCTAAGTAAAGAATGCCCAAACATAAGACTCGACTTTCATAGTTAGTCTCCCAAAGACATGGCCTCGTTTTGCTAAGGTGCTGTAGCTGCCATTCATCTGCACTTCCATTCTGAAGCATGAAACTAGAGACCATGGACAGAAGTACACACATGCAAGTTTGCAGATTTTGCAGTAGCCATTTCAATTACACTTACTGTCTATTAGGAACAAACAATATGCTTAAAACAAAAAAAAAAAAGAAAAATATGGAAACAAGACTTATCCAAAAGGTCTTAAAGTATCAAAACTACGATGCTTTAAGCAAACTAATTGGAGAAATAATTTGGAGTGTTTTCATTTTATTCTTGCTACTTTTAGTGTTGTGGACTCTGTGGAAGATGTCAGTGTTTAGAGTTCTCTAGCATTTATGCTTTAGTCATTACTGATGAGTGTTTACAGTTCTCCAGGTGGAAATAAAATGTTAGACAATAGCCAGTACCACTGTCACATCTCTGGATAAGATGTTTTCCGTCTCCAGAATTCAAAAGCACTATAAATGGATAACAGCCAACTTTCCACAAGCAGGAGTTTAGAACTTACAAAATATGCAGGGTTTTCTCATTGAAGAATAATGCCATTACAGCTAATGGAGAAGCAAAATGATTTGTTAAAACTACTGGGAAAATGATTTCAGCTATAAACTTTGAAGGAAAAGAACAGGAACTAATGAATGTTGAACTGTCTATGCAACTATAGAGTCATGCCTCACAGTGCTGTTGGCTTGGCCCCAGAAAATGCCATCTTTAAGAAAGAAATTTACACTCAGTCCCCCAACTATTTCTCTCCAGCAGAGGATGACAACGAAAGAATAAAAATTCATCCAGCTGCAATCAAAACATTACTCTGATACCCACCTAAAGAAGTTCCTGTTGCAAAATAAAAGAACAAAGCAAAATAAAGAGGTTTTCCATTTCAGCCCTAGCTGCCCATCTGATTATGGGCTTGTTTTACTGACTGTTTCAGACAAAATGTATTTTTAAAAGCCTTTGAAAGAGGAACAGGTACACAGGATTCCTTTCCCTTATATGAGCACTTCTGACCACGCTAGTGCAGCTCTTCTCTTTCTGACCTAATTAATGTTTAAATAGTTGAAGTGTCTTCAAAGGATGAGGGTGCAGAAAGGTTTCTTCATCTCCAACACTGAGGTGGAGAAGTCATCCCTTCCTGGGCGCTGGCTGAATGCCGAGCACTAGCCTGGTACGTACAGGGGATCTGCCGATGAAATAAGTGTGTCGGCTTTAGAGAACAACCATGCTATGACCATGAGCAATTGAAGAGACAGTGGTACATAAATTGCACTCACAGGAGACAGATCAGTTAGAAGGAAAATTCAGAAACCAGGATGATCCCAAGATTTTGGGTTCTGGAGGCAATTGGTGAGTCTGGATCTGAAGAACATGGTGTGTAGTGCCTCAGAGAGTAGGGAGCTGAGAAGGAAACATTTTTTCAGGCTTAAAAGAAAAAGTGATACTCTAAAGAGAGAAAAAAATGGTTCATTTATGCAGCTAAGCTTTACACACCAAGTAAGCAGAGTAAGAAGAAAATAAATTAGCAGTTGACATTTTACACTTTTGTGGGTGAATTCCCATATATGAAGCACCCACAAATAAAAGCTTCACATCCATTTTTAACTTCACTTTTTTAGGTGCTGAAACTTACTGAAGCAAAAATAAAGCAATGAGCTAAAGCAGAAGGAAGCAGACTGTAGTTGTTAACAGGCTAACAGCATGGCCGTTGCCTAAGGCCAGAAATAGCTGATGGATGCTACCACAACAGTCAACAGACAAATCCTCATTACAATTGTAAATTCTGTGTCCCAAACAATTTACTGTCTTCACTATCATCCCTGCACTCACTTTTTGCGGCAGCTGCACTACCACCTTTCAGCATTGGCATAGCTTGCTTATTCTGCAACCCTGGCACAGAGTATAAACCCAGAGATCGCCACCATCAAACTAAAATGATGGTTCTGGAGGAACATCGTGGCAGAGGGACCAGAGGTAATGTCCAGGTGTGTACTAGCCACCTACAGCATGCTGACAAGAAAGGCCGCCCAGTGGGGGATTTTCTGGGGGAAATAAATAGGGGAAGGGAGCACCCGCCCATGAGCAGGTGCAGCGCACAGCCCGTATCTTGTGGCAGTGAGAGGATGCACAGGCACAGTGAGTCTGGCTGAGCTGTACTCTCATGTCCTCAGTTCAGAGGAGAAAAAGTCTTCAGAAGAATACAATAGCATTTGAGCAGAAAACTGATGGAAAAATTAGGGACTCAGAAAAAGCCACAATTACTTTTGGCCCAAAAAACACCCTCCTGCCTGCCGATGCATGTAAATATGTGGTTGCATTCTCTTCTCTACCCAGCTTATTTTTACATTTAGTCACATAATTATAGACTATATCGTAAAGCATACGCAAAGGGATAGAAGTAAAAATACTTGGGCAATCTTTACTCCTCCTTCCCTAAGCATCTGGTGGTTTTATTTGCAACCTACAGAAAGCTTTTTAAATGTAGAATTGGAGCTGCTCACATTACATGTAGGTGAAATAGAATATAACACACAGAGCTAACTTCCAGTCTGCTGTAAACTCGTTCGAGTCACTAGACTAACACAAGTTGAAAACGTGGTCTGCATATAAACAAAGAATGTTTTTTTCTCATTCATGTATATTCTGGTTGGGCGCTGAGACAGAGCAGCTCTGTGGAAGAAACTTAACTTACCTTCTTTTAAAAGTAAAGTGGTGAGGGTAACTATCTAGCTGCTTGATTAATGAAAATAGTCTTCAGTGTGAAGCCTATGACTAACATGTTCAATAGGTCACTCTTTATTGATAAATTACCATATATCTCCAAGCATGCTACAATTAGGTAATAGGGCAGAGCTGTAAATCTAATTCAATTTTTATTGATGTATCTCAGCTCTGTATCCCATCCTGTGGGACCACTAGAAAACCAAAGGGTTGTTTTTATACCTTTCTAATTTCAGGGAAATACATCCACTGCACTCATAGAAATCTTCCGGCTGCAAGCTATTGCTGAGTGCATTAAACAGGGAGCTCATTACTCTTGCACCATTTTTTGTTACTACTTACCCTCCTTCTCTTTGCTCCTGCCTTCTAAGCTCACACGGAACAGAGACAAAATGGGAAGGTACTTTCTCACTGCTTAGATGTTGCTGCCTGAGATTGTTTCCCATTTTATATGAGCTTGGATTCAGCTCACCTATAAATTCATCAATATGTTGAATCTGCCTGAAACACAGAGAAATGCCTGTGAAAGAATGGGCCATCTCAACTTATCAAGATCTTAAGCAAACACATATCAACCTCCCTTTTCCAGCTGGAAGGACTGAGTCTCCTTTTTCTGGAGACCAAAAGGTCTACTAGCCCTTGGTTTATAAAAAATGCTGCAGTTTGCTCGTGTGCTCAGCAAGGTAATCTGAAAAGAAATAAAATTCACCACTGGGATCTAATTATCTCATCCTGCATGTCATTTTGCACAGTTCAGGAGGAGAATAAATAAATAAATAATCAAAATTTGCACATTGGAGTAGAAAAGTTCGTGATCCAGATACCCCTCAATTTATTTCACATGGAAGAAGTAATGACCTGAATCATTTTAATGGTGAAATTCAAAGATGAAGCAAACTTTTGACTAATTCTAGCTTTACATATTGCCCCAACCCATGAACCAAAGTGTGTTTGCCATTCAGGTTCCCCCTCCCAATGGCAGAGTTTCAAGTAACAAACATTTTCTTCTTTACTCCATGGTTCTTTTCCCTTTTTTAACAGTCTTATCATCTCCCCAGGTTGCTCTGCAGCTAATTAGGGTCAGACACTTTGGTAATGTAAAGTGATTTATTCCACTGACTTGAAAGAAGACAAAGCAATACCACAAGGCCAACCAGCTGAGAACCTGGACTGCTCTGCACATCTCTTTTTCTCAAGCACTGGTCTCTCCTAGCACACCAATATTCTTCGGTAATAAATTCCAAAGGAAACATCAAAAAGGTAGCTCGACTGAATTAGCTTCTCAAATGTTACGACGCATTGATATTTCCTTACAAAGGCAGATTCCAAAAGTGAATTTCTGAATGTCTAAGTTTCCTCTAAGAATTGGATGGAAATTATTTTCATCTCATGTTTGAGAGCAGAGAGGTGATTTCAGCAAAGTTTGTAACACCAAATTTTTAATTCTTCCTTCATACGCCAGTGAGCAAGCTAAAGACTCCTTGACAAAACTGGATTTCTTTTGTAATCTATAGTTAGCCTGCTATTATTTCACTTAAAATATTTATTTATTTATTTATTTATTTATTATTTATTTATCTGAGTTGTCTGTTGCCTTTCCATTATTTCTTGCCTATTCCTCTTTGGAAGTCTTGCATATTTTTTCCACTGATCAGTTTAGTTTAAGGGCTGATTTACAGATAGGTCAGACTCTTCAAAAGCTGTGGTTGTTGGCCATCAAACTGTCTTCCTCAGAGACACTAAAACTGTGTTCCTTTCTGTTGCTATGTCTAACTGCTTCTGCTCAGAAATATATGGTCCTTAAGCTATGAGATGTTAGCAGGCATCAAAGAAAAGGATTATACGTATTAATAAGAAGCTGCTGACAAGATCGCCATTGGTAGAAAAAAATCACCCTTTCATATAAGACATATGAAGCTGGCATTTACCTGCTGGTTAGGAAGACCTATTATAGACATGAAATAATTTTTATTTGCCATTTTATGATCTGGATTCTATTATTTCAAGACTTGTAAACTGATAAATAATAGCAATAAGAGAGGACTGAGTATCCTGAATATTACTGCAGGGCTTATGTCATGGCTTTCTTAGTTTGCAGAAATGTATCTTACACTTTCATCATGAGGTAAATCTCAGCCTTTTCCTAATTTATGAAAAGATAAAAACATCACTGGTTGGAACCAGCAAGCTATTTCAGAGCGGAACACAGTAAATCTACAAAATTCCATAATTTTCAATTGACAATAGTAGATCATTGAAAAGAAATGGCTGTTTCCATCTGGTCAGCATCTGTTAAGCTCCATGTCACTACAGAATGGCTAAGAATTTTTTCCTCTAGCATTTGCCATATTTGACCCAATCAAATTTCAAAAATCAAGCAGATGTACACCTTAGAGAGATGAGAGACAATTTTCTTTATACCTGCTCTCAGAGACACCTGCACTGATCACCTCTTGTATTAAAGACAGATAAATCACTTGGCCACTTCTACATACTGATCCCAGCTCTCTTTACTTCAGTTCTCAGGGATGTTGTCCTCTAATGAGAACCTCTATGAGGACCAGTAGAAGATATTTTACACACAATCACAGAATGTTCGGGGTTGGAAGGGACCTCTGCGGATCATCTAGTCCAATCCCCCTGCCGAAACAGGGTCACCTACAGCAGGTTGCACAGGACCGTCTCCAGATGGGTTTTGGATATCTCCAGAGAAGGAGATTCCACAATGCTTCTGGGCAGCCTGTTCCAGTGCTCTGTCACCCTCAGAGTAAAGCAGTTCTTCCTCGTGTTCAGACAGAACTTCCTATGCTTCAGTTTGTGCCCATTGCCCCTTGTCCTGTCGCTGGGCACCACTGAAAAGAGTCTGGCCCCATCCTCCTGACACCCGCACTTAAGATCTTTATAAACATTTACAAGATCCCCTCACAGCCTTCTCTTCTTCAGGCTAAACAAGCCCAGGTCCCTCAGCCTTTCCTCACAGGAGAGATGCTCCAGTCCCCTAATCATCTTTGTAGCCCTCTGCTGGACTCTCTCCAGTAGTTCCTCATATTTCTTGAACTGGGGAGCCCAGAACTGAATGCAGTACTCCAGATGGGGCCTCACTAAGGCAGAGTAGAGGGGGAGGAGAACCTCCCTCAACCTGTTGATCACACTCTCCTTAATGCACCCCAGGATACCACTGGCTGTCTTGGCAGCAAGGGCACACTGCTGGCTCATGGTCAACTTCTTCACATCCTTTACTTGTTATTAGCTGATTTCATTGGCCAATGACTGTGCAAAATACATTACTATCTCTTTGATCAAGGACAGCTTCCTAAACTTGCGATACAAACAAGAGATGACAGGGGAAAATTGGCGTATCCAGGATCCCACGCTAGCTCAGGAGCAGCACTAACTCGGCCTGTCCCTATGTCCCAGTTCAGCCCTCTGTCCCCTCATCCAGGATCTCTGCTCATGGTGAGGTGCAAGTAAGTAGCCAGCCCACAAGCCACAGTTACTGATCTCTTATCTCTCACAATAACCACGAGGCCTTTTTTCATGATTTACTTGATTCTCTTCATATGAAAGCTAATCACAGTAGTGAACAATGCCACTTTTACCCTTTAGCATCATCTGATTTTCATGCTTGTTAAACATTCAGCTTAACATTTGGTTACTTCAGATATTGTAAAATTTCCCCTTTGATAAAATACAGGTGACAGAAATACCTGTGAAATACGTCTGCTGTATTAGCAGACACAGCATATTTTTTGGCATCCACGGGTTCTCAGAACGGCAAAGCAGTAAATCCTTTGTTTATATGAAATGTATTTTCATCCAAAATGCCTTATTATCCTGTTTATTGGGTCACTTTCACCTATTTTCTACCATTGTTATTCCACTTTCCCCAGGGAATCACTACTGGTTTGGAGCAGTATTAGATAAAGACGAGACTGCACTATACCTCAGAATGACTTCAAGTTTCCTTTATTTTGTGAAAGGTTGATTTTACATTAGATCAAGCATATCTTGAGGTCTTTTCATAAATTGAAGTTCTACTGAAATATCATGTTTTGAGATAATCACATGCCTTAGAAGTCATGGATTATGTGTGTCATGTAAGATATTATACCTGTCAAGATGTTGTTTTTAATATGTCTTTTAGTTAAAACCATATCTTGACATGAATTATTCCTAGCATAGTTTCTCACACACTGGTTCAGCAAGCAATCATCCACTACATCCATCACTTCTGTTGCTGTCTCACCATATGTCTCAGAGGAGGTGGAGGGGGGAAGTTTCCAGTTAATCATTTTTTTGCATTTGTTATGCAAATCACTTAGAACTGAATGATGTGGCAATTTCAGACACTATTGTCCTAAGGAAGAGTGAAGTTTTAGTACTGAGTTAAGTTTGATAGGTTTACTGGGTGGGGTTTTTTTTGCTTGCATCTTTACAAAATTTTACAGCAAGAAAAAATTCTCATGATAATCTCTAGCCTATTTCCTCCTCAGAGATATGTTTGCAAAAATTGCTTTTATATTATCTTAGTGAGAGGCTTATGCTTGTAATATTTCAAACCTTCATCTGCCCTTGGCTGCCATGACATTCATCCATCTGACAAAATGGAGAAAAAAAAGTGCCAGCAACCAAGTGAATGCTCCTTTAAGTAAATTTGTTAGCCAGGCATAAAGGGTACTGTGCTCACTGAGGCTAGGCTGGCAGCCGCATCCTCGAAGGTCTTGTGACTCCTACAGGCAATGGGTGACACAGGGCAGGCAGACTCACGACAGGGCATTCAAACAATCAAGCTTTTGCTTTTAAGAACAATCTGTTTTCATCAGCCGTGAATTAATCCACAGAACAGCGGCGCTGCGTAGGTTGCTCTTGGCTCTCTGAAGAGGCATATAATGCAATAAACAATGGGTTGTTGCGTTTCGGATTCGTTTTCTGACCTGATGAAAAGCTCTGCATACTGCTTCTCAATACTGGGAGTTGTCCAGCCGTAAACGCACATCAGTAAAGCACAGAAGGCTCGAGTTTAGGAAACAGAGCAGTGCCAGAATAAAATCTTTGCACAAAGCCAGCAAGGCACCGAGATCTGAATTTCTCGGCTGCATAAGCCAGGCCTCAGCTGGACACAGAACAAGACAGAGATGGGAAGAAGGGATATTAGAATTTTTATCCTCCTGAGTTTTTTCTGAGTGGTGTGTGCTGTGCATAGACTATCAGGTAGTTTCTCAGGCTGCCTGCACTTTCTTTCTCTGTAGACAGTATCAGGGATCCGTGGAAGCAATCACCACCATCAACTTGTTTTTATTTCATACTTTCTCTGCAATTAAGATGTATTTTATAAGCAGCTCTTTGTTTTATGGGATCATCAGGTCAGCTTGGAGCTTAGCTCATGAGACAGATACAGCAGCTTACTGAGCATGTTTTCTACTTTCCATTCAGCAAGAAAAGCTTCTTACTTCTGATAAGGGTTACTCCTACGCAGAGCACTTGCACACAATCCAATTAAAGAAAAAGTGGACACAAAGAACATTGGGTCAGATAGTATTTTTCTTATGTTATCCAACGATTTTTCCACATAAAAGCATACAGAAAAGTGTAGGAGCAAGAATGGTATGCAGATTTCCCTGTGCCAGGTGACTGTACAAACTGATGACACAGTCTCTGCACAGTGGAACAGCTTCAGTCAGAGAAACAACAGATGCTCTCTGCCCCCTCATGCCCCACTCCAGCTCCTGTACCAGCATCGTAGTGATTGGGCCTCTCATATGGGGAAGAGGGGAGAGATTTGGATTTGGCCATCTCCAGTGAGGCATGAAGCTGAGATGGAGTCTTTAAGACTCTTCACATTCACAGCAAAAGAACCAGCTTTCACCTTAAAATTAAAAAAAAACAAAAAACATAATATCAGGCAGCTGTGGAGGTTAGGTTCCTCCATATGTAAGTGAAAGCTGAGAAAATGACTTTAAAATTACAGTTTTCAGTATGTGCACTTTAGTTTTGCCTATTTTAGGCACCTACATCATTTTGGTGGAGATCTTTATACTGTGTCGTAGAAAGCAGTCCCATTAATTCCCGAGCAGAAGAGCTACAAATGCGACATTCTGCGCTATCGACAGGGAAGTGGCTGTTCCTCAAGCTGCCTGGATATTACCGGTGACCAAATTTCTCGTCTGAGAGTATTTCTGTTATTCAGAAACAGGAGGTCTTGTGGTTTAGTGCCTGTGAGGGCAATTTTTTCCAGCATAAAGTAGTTCTTTGGAGACAAGCTGTGCCGCTGGGTCTAGTGGTTATTAAGATATTTCCCTTGCACACTGATCATAGAATCATAGAATCGTAGAATGCTTTGGGTTGGAAGGGACCTTTAGAGGTCATCTAGTCCAACTGATACTTTGAAGCTGGGCCTGATGCTCCTGAGTCACAGTATGGAGCTCCAAACTTCTGAGTCTTCATTAAAATATTACCTTCTGTTTCGCACAAAAAATATTTGGCTGTTAAACAGGCAGCCTATGCCCTCCACAGATATCTGCCTGGGTCCTCCCACCCATGGTCACTGAGCCACTAATAGTCCCATTAGTGACTACAGCTCAAAAGCCACTGACCAGAACCTCTGTGGGTCATGCTGGTATTTGAGTCTCAAAGTATTTGCCTTTCAGGTGTAGAGCAGGTAGGTGCAGAGCACCCTGAGGCAGAGCGTTTCCTCCCACAGCATCCCTGTGCTGTATGTAGGAGGAGGATCTTTATCCTAGCTCAGTTGGAAAATTACTATCTTTCTTCTCTAAAAAATATGACTCTTATGGTTTATTTTACTGTTAGAGTAGGGCCTGTGGGTGTGACCCAAAGCTTGATGCATCTCTTATAAAAGGAATAAAGAACCAGATGTGGATGGAAAAGGTAGAACAGACTTTGGCCAGGAACCTCAGCTGAGGAAGGCCTATGGAGGGCTCCATTTCACAACACTCCTAAGGGGAAAAGATACTTCTTCTTTAGCTGAAAAAGTAATGACCATTCTCTGAAAATCATGTATTTTATTTTCCCTGGGTAACTCACACACGTTTTACAGTGGCAGTAAAGTTTTAATTTAAAGTATCAATGATGCAATCTTTCAAGAGGTAATGCTTGGTTTAGTCTCTGGCAGCTCTTTGGTCCTAATCTCTTGGTCTTCAATTTTCATGGGCCATTAATGAAGAGATGTACTGCAGAAGAGAAACTTGATCCATTAAATCTCTGCCTTTAGTTCTTTTGTCCTCTTTATCAATTGTATCCAGATCCAGGTGGTGACTGGGATTTTCCATAAACACCTATTGCTTGTTTCATTTTTCTTTTCTCTTTGGGCAGTTGTTATTTTAGTCTAAGCATAACTTTTGCCTACAAGCACTCTTGCATGGAAAGGAAACTTGTTATGAATGCTGATATTTTATTGACTCATTTTATTTCTCAAAAAATGCTATGACTTTGCATAACTCTTGATCTGGAATGTATTGTTTTGTTGCCTAAAGAAACATTAATCATAAATTCAAGAAAGACAGGGGAATAGAAATAACAAAGATGAAACTGGAACAAGAAATGCATAAAACATTGGAAAGATGTAAATAAATTCACCAAACAAGCCTGTTAAGTCCTACGAATATCAATAATTTTACAGAAATAATTGCTTACATGCTGAAGGAAAATGTTTCTGATCATGATTGTTGTATTGTTTTGATAGCCCAAGATATTCCACTGTCTGAGGCATCTGAAGCACTGAAGTAATTTTCCTTTCAAAGTAAAAAGACAAAACAGATACATAAATAGAAATAAAAATAAAGGCTTTTTCCTACCAAAAAAAAACAGCTAGAACAATCTTGAGTAACTTATTTTAAAGATAATGAAACCAGATTTTCTTTTATTCTGAAAAAAAAAAGGTTATGAACATTTTTAGCACAAATAGATATTAATTTTAAAATTTCTTTACTTGACAAGCTATTTTCTTTGAAATAAGAACCCAGAAAATTCTCAACCATTTCAGTATCTGAGATGCTAAAAGGCAACAACTTTTGCTCGGTGGCAGTTACTCTATGATAGCCATTTTGCTATTTATAATACTGTGTGAGTTTCTTATGCTTGCTTATCAACTTAGAATTTGAAAGTTATTGAACAGTGTTAAGGAAAAACAAAAAATTGTCTTCCAAATACAATGGGGGACACTAAAACAGACAGACATGGTCAAGCCAAAGCTTAAAAAACATCTGCTCTATTTTGGATGCTCAATTTTATTTATTCCAAGCTCAGCACAGAGAAGGCAGAGGATCTAAAATGAATGGGCCTATGTTAGCAACTTAATCAAGGACACTCTGAGGAAGAAACTGCAGAAATATACATGGATTCACTCGATCCAGTACTTTCCCCATCCGAGGCTGCCTTCCCCTTCCCATCACAGTGTGGTGGGAGGGTCAGTTGAAGCTGGCACTCATCCATCTTCACCGCCTTGACAGAGGGAAATATACCCATACCAGTGGCAGGAGGAATCAACAGCTGTTATGACGGACCGATTAAAATGTCGCAAATCTCGGAAAAAGTGGCCAGTTAAGGAATTTCTCTCTAACCACGTGGAGATACGTTTTGTGTTGAAGTATCACTTGGAGATTGGGACTGGGGGCATGGTCCTTCTGCTGAGGGTCCTCTTCCTTTCTTTCTGGGGCAGCAGGTCCTAGGCATAGGGCTGGGAGAAGCAGGACAGAGTAGCTTGCAGACCTGTGGTGTCTGACCATACCAGCATCCCACGATGTGGCCAGAGTCACTAGAGGTGGCTGTAAGGAAGGGAAGGAAGAGCAGTGCCCATTTGCTCTTCTTATGCCTCTTCTGTATTTACAGAAGCAGTTTCAGCATTGGGTCCTTAAGTCCATCAGGTTTGTGACTTCAACCTAGGGGATCTAGCACTGTTACCCAGCATGGAGGAGTTCAGAAAATGCATACCAGAAAAAATATATTTCCAATGTTAAGAAAAAGAAAGAGAAAATAATTACAAGAGCAGTGAAAATGGTATATGCAGGATTTACCTATTCTCTACCTGTGTCACTTGTAGAGGTTTGGGATGGATTTTAGCTACAGGGAATCAACTATTCTGACTCTGTTTACAGTAAGGACTTCACAAAGCGGCATAGTGTCCATTCGGATAACACAATCAACCTCTTATTTCCTTAGGTTACACAGCAGCACCAGAGGCACATGTTATCTCAGTTTGCCACATAGCCTGCCTGCTTCCATGCTTCATCCAACACTCTTCCTCTGCAGGAATTTGAGCCCACTCTCTTCTTTGGCATATGGAATTTATTCTTCTCAGGGGCTGCTAACATCTCATCAGTTAAGTCAGGATGCCAACCACAAAGCAACGCGATTTTTTCTGAAGCTAAAGGGAAAAAAAGTCAGCAGCAATGAAACTTAAATTATACATTTTATGATGTTTATTAACAGCTAAATTTCATTCAAAATAAGCTTTCTAGTGTATATCACTGTTTCTCTGTCTTTTCTTTCTTCCCTACAAAGACGTGAGTAACTCACATCCTATCTAATGTGGCACGGACCAGTAAAAAACACAAACAACATGTTTAACAGAAAGAAGAGAAACACTAAGTATATTTATTTTATTTGTCTCTCAGAACACACACACAAACGCACACACACAGAGATTCAATGCTGTTTTACTAAAACAAATCTTCAGATCCCCAGTAACAAACAGCCAGTCACTTATTAGTAAGAATCGAAATGGATATTACAGAGCATGACTCCTTGTGCTTTTGAGATGTAAATATCAAAATTGCTTTTTGAAGAAGTAAAATGTAAAAGCAGTTAAAGTTCAGGATTCCATTTTTCTCTCTTCTTTTGATAAATGCATTTACATTTTAATTTTCAGTGTTTTCAATTTTCATCAGTGAAAGGCTGTATTTCTGGATGAAAAGCACAATAATAAAATGTTCTCCAGTCCATAATTTTCTTGTAATTCACAAAAATGATCTGAGGGCATATAGCACACGACAATATATATTACAGTGTTCAGTGCAGAGAACTCAATTGTTAGGGCTGCAATTTAAAACATATGTATATTAATGAACTGGCTGTGGCTTCATTAGAAATTCCTATAGAGTTTTTTGCTGACATAGAGTCATCACCACTGTAATCTTACAAATCTGCAAAGATTGTCAGAACTGTGCATGTTATTTCATTTATTCAATCAATAGAAGTGTCAATGCCAATTACATTGCAGAAATCCATATAACAGTCCTATTTTTTTAAGCCCATATGTCACCATAGATTATGAAAGGAACAGAACAATGCAACGTGCCATGTCTTACATAATTTGGCAAAGCAATGTGGCTTTATAAGAACATACTACAAATCCTCTCTTGCTTTTATTGCAATCAGTTCCCTTCCTGTGCTTGAAATCATAAAGCAGATTTTGCTAATGTAAAAAAAAAAAAAAAAGGTCCAGACAATCACTGGAAAAATTATTGGTCTTTATCCATAGCATGGGATAGATTTTAGATACACACCTGAATCTCTCTGGCTACTCGAAATGGAAGAAAAAAATTATTGTAACTTGCCGAACAGACAACAGCATCTACAGTTAACAGCTGTTCAATGTGGTACCTATTATAAAATGTAAGATTGGTGTGCAGAGCTATAAAAAACATACAGACTCTATTTAAAAAAAAAAATGGTACATCAATAAATAACATAAGTTGAGAAACCAGAGGATAAGGCAAAATACGTAGGTCAACAAAAGTCTGGTAGATAAAGAGCAGAGGCGAGACTGAAAAAGCAGCACAGAATGGAGAATGCATTCAGCACGGTGCCGAAGAATAGAGACGGGCTGCAAGTCATAACAGGCTTCCTTGGGGGAGCCTGCAATTCCGTCTCAGCACGGAGAGCCTGCCGCTGTCGGGAAGCGTCCCTCTGCCCATGCTAAGGAAGCCCAGGGAGCCCTTTGAAGGCTCGCTTTTTGGGGAGAATGCATTCTTCTGTATTGCAGACACTGCAGTGGAGTTTCTTCTGCTTGCAGCAAACACCTTGCCCTGCTCACAGTCATTTCTCTTTCCCTCTCTGAAGTTTCATTTCTCCCTGCCCAGGTTTGTGGAAGCTCCCACCAGCACTCTTTGCACCTAACTTCTTCATGTCTTCTGACCAAGTTTCATTTTCCAGGTTTGGCAGCACCCTTCTCCCCACACAGCTGCCAGGTTTGTTATCCTCTTTCAGTGCAGAGAGATGGGACTAAGCTGCACCTGGAGCCCTCCCTCCTTCAGCTCTGGTGCTGCTGAGGACACTTCCCGTGGGCGTCCTCCTCCGCCTCCACATCATCCCATCTGGGGAGAAAAGTCTCTTCTCAAACAGGAAGTAAAAAAGCCTGACCTTAGCAAGCCAGTGACTGAGACCTGGCTGCTTTCTGGAAATACATCTAAGGATAAGCATCAGGAAGATCTATTATTTAAGCTAAAAGTTAGAATTGGCACTAACATCATGGTTGTAAAGGACGCATGAACCGCATCGTGCTGGAAACAAACGCACACTACAAAACAGGTTGGTCTAGGAGTCTAACTTTGTTTAAGAAAAAAGTCAATAAACATAAGAATAAGATGATGTGGCATAATGCTTGCTTGCTTGAATCTGAAGTATCCCCAGCGCTGATACAACAGACACAATTTCAAACATGAACATCATATGAACAGCAAAGTACTTTAAAAATAGAAAGCCAGCTTATTCATCTCCACAATAATTATTCCTCATTATATTTACATAATTATACATATTGTTCTCATCATATGTGTATTTATTGACATAGTGAAGTTGTCAATATATTTTTCCTGAGAAAGCGTCTACTGAACCCGTGCTGAAATCTGAGTATTTAAGTGGAATTGAATACATTGCACTTGTTCACTCCCAAGATCATGTCCTTCACTTTTTTGGAAACTTAGTCAAGATAGCCGTGTTCTCTCATCCTAAATTTATTTGACCTTAATCCATGCTTGATGATGCACTGAGAAAGCCAAAAGGGACATAGCAGACATAATAAGAGATGTGCCTCACGGCAGGGAACAGTTTATTCAAATGATTATTTATAAACCCCTTCTGCTCCCCAAGATGTGCTTTAGCAGTTGCTTATTGCTTTTTTCAGCATTTTAGAAGCTGTTCCTAATGATATGGCAGATTTTTCTAGCTGTTAGAATTGTTTAAGTTTCTGATTAATTTTGTATCAGTTGTGATGCTAAGAGGAGGTACTTGCCCCTTGTCATAGCCCATGTAGCCAAAGCAAGGGAACTTCGCTGCTGAACCCCTAGTACAAGCAGGCAGTGGAGAGGGTCTCTAAGACAAAACTCCCTTTGATTTCTCCAGATAATTTTTTCCCCAAGTAAAGGCTGCAGGACTTGGCTGTGAGTTTGCAAGTGCCAAGGAGCTGAACTGAGTTTTACTACTCCATTACTCACGTGTCTCTCTTTTTCCCCAAACTCTTTATATAGCTGCCACAGTTCCTATGTACCTTGCAAGCGATGGATGAGACAAGAAACACCTCTTTAGAAATACCTGTAGCACTTGCCAAGTGCCAAGTCATCTATTTTATGCAGGGTATAAGAAGTAGCTCTGTGTGCTAGACTACAGGCAAGCTGTCCTGGAAATAAATCCTGGTCTTTCCAAGCTGACCCTCTGCATGCATTTAAACACTTCATCATGCAGGACTCAGGGCTGCACTGTGATGCACAGCGGCTACGAGGAGTCTACAGCTACAGACTGCCCTGCAGTAAAGTGCTGGGGACATCAGCAGAGGTGGCTTCCCAGCAAAGTTAATTACCAACATCAGGATTAGAATTTGACCCCTTCTACCTCTGACCAGGAGGCTGCTGCTCTCTTGCCCAGGTTTGACTCTGGGATCACACGAGCTGAGGTTTCCCTCGCTGTCCCACTTGGCAGCTAGCCCCAATGGACAGTGAGTCCACGGCGGGGTAGAGAGGACAACGGAAACAAATGGCAGGATAAGCCAAGGCTTGCTGTTACCTGTACATTGTATTCTCCACTACAAGTGTTTGGCAGAGATGTTTGTTTCTTAGGAACCACTGAAGCTATTTGCACACTGCTTGTACAGCAAAATGACTGATTGTTCCTATTCATAGGCAGGGATAATTTACCTTTCTGCCAAAGCAATTTTCATGGAAAACAGAGTTTTAGACAACAACTGCAAAAAATATCTTCTTTTTAGAAAGACACAAGCAGTAACCTCCCTCACCCCAGTCCAAAAATGTAGCTTTTATGCAAGAGTCTGAAAAAATCTGTAATGGGCGAGTAGAGGGAAATCACTGCATCCTTTCAGGATTACTTTTTGCTCTTCCAGCACCTGCTTCTCCAAGGCGCTAGATCCTGCAGGACGACAGCAATTGCTGCGGTTTCTGCATGCCGCAGTGTCACCGCTGGCCTGACAAGGTGAGACAGATAAACTACACTGTGTTGACCAGCAGTCCCACAAAAGTGCTGTGACCACTACGTGCACAAAGACACTGAGCTTTCCACTTGCAAAATCCTGGGAAGGGTTATAATATTGTTTCATTAGTGGCCATGCAGTGACTTTCTTCCAAGATCAGGTTCTCCCATACTTAGGCAAAGCTACACCACATCAAGCTGTGGGAATGGGCTTACGACGTGGAAATAGCTGCCACCATCAAAGCACAGTCCTGCTCCCACTGCAGCCAACTCCAAAACTGCCCGACTTGAGCAGGATGGGCATGTGTGGGACTGAATTAAGCCCGCTCCCTGTTCTGCAATGCAGTCGCTCCCCCTCTATCCGCCTGCCCATTTAAGCGCAGGCACAGAAGCTTCTCGCTCAGCTAAGGACATCTCCTCAACCCACAGCCAGGTATTCACATCTGAGCTGTGAATACCTGCCCTCCCCGCGACCTTCTGCAGCCCACGGTACCATACCCTGGCTTATCCCAGGTACAAAGTGAAAAAAAAAACAACTTAGTGTGGGCTTGGGTTTTGTTAGTCTGTAGCTTCTGGATTCGGTGGGCTTTTCTGCTTGCAGTTGAGCTGACTTTCACAGCAAATAGCATAGATTAAGTTCTGTGCTCTGAGCAGGGATTTCTCATTTCATACATCATTTATAACTTTCTGCAGTGATTCCACAAAGTCAGTATCTCTCCATAACACAAAGATGAGAAGGATGGAAAATATAGCTGAAAAAGTGACAAACCTGCAAATTGCATTTATGTAGAGTTCTGGTGCCACAAAGCTTCTACAGCAATTTTCTGGAAACCTAGCAAATTCAGTATAAATAAATTTGCAGTTTAGGAATGTTATGCATTTATGGATTTCAGCACAGTGCCATATTACAGCTTAGCAGAGACGCTAAATATCTCTCACACAAAATGGAAATTAAATCTGCTGTTCTATTTTGTCAGACCAGGTCTTTGCCTGTGGTATGCTAGGTACAGATTTCATTAGTCTTCCCTCACAGAAGTTGCAGTAGCAGTGAAAAATCACAAACAAACCCCACTTTTGCAAAGGTTGCAAACACTAAGTACATCAGACTGCTTTAGAATTGGCAAGTGATGTGGGTTTTTTTCATTTTCTGTTTCTCTGGGATATTCCATCCATCACTCATTACCAGAAAGCGAACGGAGGCTATATGGAAGAACCTCAGTACATTGTGGTGCCATCCCAATTCCAGTGATGTAAGCAGCAAAAATTCCACAGGTTTTATTAGAGCCACAAACTGGTCTTTTCTATTGAGTGCTTCTTTTTATAGTCAGAGACAGTTGCCAAAATGCTGGTCCTAATCCTGCTTTCATAGCGGGATAATCAGGATTTACTATGACCTAAATTAGTGAAGTCAGAATGGTGTAAATGAGAGGAGAACTGGGGCCATCTGCTGTGAATTTCCAGACACAAAAAGGAACTGAAGCGAGAGATTTTCTTACCAGCCTTCAATTCCTAATGGGCAAAGGTCTACAAAGAAAAGTCGTATCGTGCCTATCACCCATATTTAACTCTATCTTAAGTCAATAGGAAATAACGTCAGTAGTGTACACGCATTCACAAACACACACATACAAAAACACAAAATTGAATTCAGGCTGAAATGCTTTTCATTTCGGTACAGCATATTGCCATCAGATAAAGAATATATATATATTATTCTCTGTCTAGCTCTTCCAAAGGAAATAATACCCAAGGCTTAAGAACATGCATTGGCTTCCTTCCTGATAGGATTTAAAACGTTCTTTTCCAATGTAAGTGCAAAACCAAACATTAAGGTTGAAAATCATGCACACTAGTCACGCACATTCAGAACTGATGTGAAAAACCTGGACTTGCTGAAGCCAGTGGCACAACTCCCATTGACTTCCACGGGGCCAAGATTCCATCCAGTGTTCCTAGGAGAACATTAAATTGGCCACATTATGTGTATCATTTAATGGACTACGCTAACAGACATGATTTATTAAGATTTACATTCAACAAAGAAATCAGTCAAGTTGTGGAAAGTATTTAAATTAATGTATCTGTAACAATAGGACCTCGAAATGAAGGTAGCATTCAAAATCTTATTTTTGGTACTGTCTGACTTCTTGCTTTCCAAAGAAGTATTGCAGTAAGGGAATTTTGAACTTGATTTCCCACTTCTCCCATAATACAACAGCAAAGGTATCACCTAACACAGGAGTTTTCTCAAAAGCTTCCTTAAAAAACAAGTGAAGAAAACGTCAAATCAGAATATATTAAGGCACAAAGTGTACAGAGACATGAATAAATTATTTTGTTCTTATTTTTCTCAAACCAATTCCCTGCTTATTTTTAACCCGATTACAAGTCTGCTGGCTGCAGTAAAATTTGGATCCAAATTTTTCTGCTAACCTAGTGAAATTATTTGGATAGTAAAGTCATAATTTCTAACATCTTAATCAGGTTGCTTTCTGACATTTTTAATAACAAAAATAATTGAGTAGATTAAAACTGCAAGTCTTTAAAGTCCAAGACAAACATCATAACTAAATATCTGTTTCTTTAGGGAAAATTCTAGTACAAGAATGAAACCAACCGGGTTTTATCGAAACTACTTAAAGAAATTATAGCAGTCAACAGATTGATCTACTCTCTGTAAGTTTTGCTGCATCATAGGTAGTTTTATAGAAGGGCTGGAACTATATACTCCGTTATGCAGCTGCTACACCTCTTGCAAGGCTGTGAATTTCTTGTCACTCCACTGTGGCCAGAACAGAAAAACAGATCATTTCATTTGCTTTCCTATATTGCAAAGCCGGAACATTTTACTAATTTCGCCTTGTGCAGTACCTTCGTTCGGCCTCAAGCGTCTCAATCAGTGAGAGACCAAGCTGCCGTGCCCCGCCAGTCACCCCGGCTGGTCGCACCCTCCTGCGACCCTGCCAGAGCACCAACAAGCAACGGGTGGCCAGGTGACAACAGCACCCTCCGTGCTACAAACTGCGGGAGAAAACAGCCGAAACAACACAAAACCTGCGGGTTCCCGGCGGGGGCTGCCAGTGATGCGCGGGCAGGCGGCAGGGATGATGCTCTGGGCGCAGCCAGGGGCCCGTGCAGGAGCGGATCGGCCCTGAGCGCCGGGGCTCGGCATGGAACATGGGGCACCACGGCTCCCAAGTGGGGGAAGGAGCTCCTCTCTGGCCCCACAACTGGCCCTCAGGAGGACCCTGAGTGTGGGGAAACCAACCACTGAGAACAATACTAATTTCCAAGAGCAAATAACTGCCATCTCTGCCCAGCCCCAAACAAAGCATTTCCAGGCAAATCCATACTGAAAGGGAATAAACTCTGACCACTGCAGGCAACTGTCAGAAACTCTAAATAATGAGATTTGGTTATAGGCATTTCTTAATGTAGAACAGCAGTAGCAATGAATATGCTGGAGCAATGCGGGGTTTTTTATTCTCTTTCTGTGGAAGAAAATAAATGGGGAACTTTATATATCCATGGGCTCCAAAGCCAAGAAAAAATAATTACAACCACCCAGCCCAACCCGTTGCACAAGCAAGTTGTATAACTTCTTCAGAGTGCTTGATTAAATATTCTCCTGAAAGATGTGCTTTACTTTTGCCATAAACACATCAGGAGATGCTGAATTTACCACGTTCCTTGATAAATTATTCCTTTTCTCCCTGATAAGAAACTGCATCTTCTTTCAGGATTCATTTTATCTAACCTCAATTTGCAGCCATCTTGTTATGCCCTTCTCAGCCAGACTGCAAAATCCTCAGCAAGAGCCTTGCTGAAGAACCGTGCTGCATTTTTGTTATGCGCTAAGCACCCTTCCTTTAAGCCACCTCCCAGCCTTCCCTGTGATAAGGAGTTCAATCTGTTCACTGCTTCTCACATCACGACACTTCACATTCAGCCACTGGATCTGGTTTGCAGCCCCTCTTTGCTTCATAGCCCTTGCAGTCCTGCCCGCTTTGTCTTGCATAGGCTCTCTCGTCTGTGTTGCAGTCCTCACAAACCAGGGGCCTCCCAAGAACATCATCAGCATCCTTTCTCCAGCAAAACTCTCAGGGAAACTCAGCTGTTAACCTCTGAAATATGACCTTCTGCTGCGTCTCCCCTGCCCTCCAAAATGGCACGATAACAATAAACTTTTACAGCAATTTCATCACTGGGACTGTTTTAAAAACCATCAACTTGTTTTAAACCTCACCCTATGAACACACTGTGCCCTGGATCTCCCTTTGAAGCATCATGGGAAACGCAGGCCATCAGCATAATTTCTAAAGATTCCCTTCCCCTTGCCTTCCCGTTACTTTTCCCAACCATGACAGCTTCTCGCCAGGATGGTGCAAGGGGAGGTTTGTCCACGGGGCTGGACCGACACTGCCCTCCACTCCTTGCCCACCTCCTCCCACCCCCCACAGCTCCACCTGGCCACGAACATTTAACACCATGCCTCATGCTGTAATTTGTCTTCGTCTGTGATTTTTTTTCACAAAGGAAAGAGAATACAGTTTATTAGTTGGATCTTGCGGGTTTTTCTCAACATTACTAGAAGAAGCCAATATTTTACTGACTAAAGGAAATTTATAAACAGCCAATTTCTAAATGAAACAGATGGTTTATTAAAAATGAGCAGTCTCTTCTTTGGCAAACAAGCCCAGTTTTAATTCTTTTTGTATTATAATATTACTGGCTTTGTGTACGTTACGAGTAAGAAGAGTGACAGTTATCATAGACCCACCACGTTAAGCAGCAAACAAAAAAAATCAGGTTTGTGGTTTTGTTACAAGTTGCAAAGATCCTATTACCTTCACTTATATGTATGTAACAAAATTAAGTAAAAAATCAAGCTAGTACTGAATTCAGGAACAACTGTGGCTTCATTTATTGCCAAACATTTGCAAAACTGATCCAGACCTGCTAGACAGAAAAATCCCCATACAGGACTTCCGAAGTGACTGCTGACACCACAGTGTTGCTTCTTCAGCTAACTCAGGGTTAGATGGCTCACCCAGGACATGGGTAATCTAAGTTAGCCTGAGACACAGAGACTTTTCTTATGCTTAGAAAGTGAACAAAAACCTCAATAATTCAGACAGCCCAAACATTCAGCCTAAACAAACAATCACATATGAGACAGTCTTAACTTCATAATTGCAACACTGAAGAATGACACATTTTCTTGCAGCACTGGACAAAAATCGGGAGGACTTTCTTTCACTTTTCATCAACACTCTCCAAGAAAAGCTTCACATAAGCTTCATACATATATATACAGAGATATATGTATTAGAATGTTGTAGATGTGACATTAGAATACAGCTTTAGTTTCTAAGAAGTTAGGGGACTTGGTTTCTCTCCACTTATCACATCTTATCAGAAGACTGGAAACAGCACACTAGTCTGAGTCAAAACCTCACAAGCCCAATATTTCCTAAGGCATTAAAACAAATTAAAAGATTACAAGCTTGCCTGTTCCTCATCCAAACACCGTGGCTGTTCATCTGAACCAAACTCCTGAGTCAAATCCTGAAACTTGTGAGATTTCCTTTTCTTCGTCAATGTACTGTATGACACAAGTAGCTTTGAATATATTTGTTGGAAACAGAAGAATATGACTCCCTGAGAATATTAATAAACCTGAAGAGTATTAATACATCTATATCTAGGTGAAATGTACGATAATTCATGATCTGAAATCACTATTTGGAGTTTCTTCACAGATACAGAGCAAGCAAGCATTGACCTCTAGAACTATTTTCGGCAGAAAAAGGGGGTCTTTGCAAAAACTACACACACACCAGCAAGCTAGCATTTTTTTATGGCCACGTATTTGCATGTTTGTTGATTCTCTCATGTGTGCAGCTTCCAGAAACTTTAACCAAGAGCTCACCGTGGCAGAGGAAAAAGTTATCAGCTCAGTCACAAATACATTTCTGCAACAGATAGCTTCCCTAGTCTTCCCAAGTGAGCCTACACCATACTTTTCTGGAACAATGTTGCTGACACTATCATGAGATACTGGTACATTTAAGCTAAGTCTAAGGATTTTGAAAGACTTTCAAAGAAAGCAAGCCCATGACTTTCTACAATTAGGTCTCTGTCTTGATGCTATGAATAATGAATTTGCAGTAATTTTATTTAGAGAAAAGCAGAGAAAAAGGTCACTTCAAACATGGGAAATTAGGCAATGTGATGCTATCAGAGATCATATTGAAAGGCTTCATTTCTTCAAAAATAAAATAAAAAAGCAGTTAAAAATATTAATCTTGTTCCACAGATCTTTGATAGAAAAGAACTCATGAAAGGAGTCCCCAGCCTTTAACAGATCACAGAATCACAGAATCACAGAATGGTAGGGGTTGGAAGGGACCTCTCTGGGTCATCTAGTCCAACCCTCCTGCTGAAGCAGGGTCACCTACAGCAGGCTGCACAGGACCTTGTCGAGGTGGGTCTTGAATATCTCCAGAGAAGGAGACTCCACAAGCCTCCTGGGCAGCCTGTTCCAGGGCTCTGTCACCCTCAGAGGGAAGAAGTTCTTCCTCATGTTCAGACGGAACTTCCTGTGCCTCAGTTTGTGCCCGTTGCCCCTTGTCCTGTCGCTG
>Ga0065711_1033216_pt1 | contig 25910 bp, 16 predicted proteins | sample Hoacrofraction12_FD_59098 | JGI IMG/M metagenome (GOLD analysis project Ga0065711, IMG submission 59098) | Hoatzin crop microbial communities from Cojedes, Venezuela - Epithelial fraction 12 v2 (version 2) | ecosystem: Host-associated > Birds > Digestive system > Esophagus > Crop | place... | reverse complement strand
CAGCGTGACCTGGACAGGCTGGAAAGTTGGGCAGAGAGGAACCTGATGAGGTTCAACAAAGGCAAATGCAGGGTCCTGCACCTGGGGAGGAACAACCCCATGCATCAGTAGAGGCTTGGGGTGGACCTGCTGGAGAGAAGCTGTGCGGAGAGGGAGCTGGGTGTCCTGGTGGACAACAGGTTAACCATGAGCCAGCAGTGTGCCCTGGCTGCCAAGAAGGCCATTGGCTTCCTGGGGTGCATTAGGAGGAGTGTGGCCAGCAGGTCGAGGGAGGTTCTCCTTCCCCTCTACACTGCCCTGGGGAGGCCTCATCTGGAGTACTCTGTCCAGTTCTGGGCTCCCCAATTCAAGAAAGATGAGGAGCTACTGGAGAGAGTCCAGCGGAGGGCTACAAGGATGTTGAGGGGACTGGAGCATCTCTCCTACGAGGAGACGCTGAGGGATCTGGGCTTGTTCATCCTGAAGAAGAGAAGGCTGAGAGGGAACCTAATATATGCTTATAAATATCTGAAGGGTGGGTGTCAGGAGGATGGGGCCAAACTCTTTTCAGTAGTGCCCAGTGACAGGACAAGGGTCAGTGGGACAAACTGAAGCAGAGGAAGTTCCATGTGAACATGAGGAAGAACTTCTTCCCTCTGAGGGTGACGGAGCACTGGAACAAGGTGCCCAGGGAGGTTGTGGAGTCTCCTTCTCTGGAGATATTCAAGACCTGCCTGGACGCGGTCCTGTGCATCCTGCTGTAGGTGACCCTTCTTCGGCAGGAGGGTTGGACTAGATGACCCACAGAGGCCCCTTCCAACCCCTACCATTCTGTGATTCTGTGATTCTGTGATTGACATTAGTGGATTTGTTCAGAAAATGCAAAACCTATGCCATACCTCATGTCATGTTATAGGAAATTTATGTAATATAAAACATTATCTTTGTAGTGCCAATCATTCTTACTGCAGATTTTGATATTACTATGGCAGAATCTATAGATTGGTTTGGTTGATGGCTACCACACTAGCCTGGACAACTGAGTTCATGTCCATATTATTTCATCAGTGGAACAGAAGAGAGTCCCAGGAAGCGTATGTCACCATGGAAACACCTCCACATGTCCACTCTTTCTCTAAACTGCTGGGTGTATACATACTTGTAGACTTCAAAATGCTACAGAGGGAGCCTTCCAGACAAGGCTTAGGATTCTCCTTGTTCCTATGTAATTGTCTAAAAGGAGGATGTTTGATCTAAGTCAGTTTCCTCAGTGCCCTCTGTGATGGAGACTGCGTGAAGATATAGAAAAGAGAGCTCAGTGTGATGATTCATGATGTATTTTTATTCTTTCTAAAAGCAGTTGCCTAAGTCAACTTTTGAAAAGTCTGTACCTTTTCAAGAAAAGCTAACTCATCTTCAGAGGATGCCTATTTCTCCTAGCCTACAGCCCTCCCTACTACTGTCTTTACGGTGGAGTTCATCGTTGACATTTTACTTCAGAGTTCTTAATGGACAATTAAATGGAGAACTTTGATTTTTTTTTTGTTTTGACCTATGCTTTAATTTTGAATCTGAGTGATATACAGTAGCGATCTCATTTGCTCGACCCATGACAGGTACCTCAAATGAGTTTCCTGAGACCAAGGTCTTATGCCTTCTTGTTCATGTCTTTTTTGTGAAGAAGTTTTTTATTCCCCCCTAAGTTCAGACATAAGTCCTTTATGCTTTAGGGCTGTATTGCAGTTAGTTAGACTTACTTTGAAGGGAAGCTTAGCACAGAGACAGCACTCATGTTTGCTTTCTAGTCAGATGACTGCTGTAATACAATTTTCATAGACCACACACGAGATTTTAAAGCATTGTATACCGACTCTGTCTCTTACTTTCTTTTTATTCTTTGTTAAAATAGTAGTCCTGCAAGCCTTCTGTCTTACAGAGGGTGAATAATATATAACAGATGTAACCACCAATCTCTGTGTTCCAGCACAAAGAATAGAAATGGCTTTGAGTTTACGATGTAATTTCAGGCTCAGAAAATGAAATCAGTTTCATCCAGGAAGAAAAGGAGAAAAAAATGGAAAAGAAAAAGAACTGCTATTGAAATGCTTTCTTGCTGTCTCTTTTGGTTTTAGTTACTTCTTCCTGTTCGGGCCTGATTGCTCGTTAAAGTGAAGTATATGTTTAACATTGAAATGGTGAAAGCACAAGTTGTTTACCTGAAAAAAGTTTCATTTAGAAGGGAGTTGTCATCTTTCCCCCCTTGTCTTCATGTCTTCATACATTGTTTTGAACCCTAGGATAAATCAGATGGAAGAAATTATATGCTAGAAAGAGATTTACATTAATAGTGATTCTAATCGTGGTAACTGACATTAAAATAAGGTATTTTCAGTGACTGCCAAAGAATGGGCACACTTTCAAAAGCAATCAGTTTGGTACTTTCACCACAGTTACTTAGCCCATGCATGCTTTTAGGCTGCCTGGGTTGTGAAGCAAAAAATTATCTTAAACTACTTTAGCAAACAGCCCCTGTGGTTTTTTTGTGTTTTTTTTTTTGTTGTTTTTTCATCTAGGACTGCATTCATTAAGCTGGGGATGCATTAAAAAATCATGGAGAAACTTCACGATTCCTAGAAAGGGTTTGAACCAGCATTGTGCATGGCCGTGAGATCAAATGTGCATCACTGCAGTCAGTGCACTGTCTGCTGCCTGTAGTGCAATGATCCTGTCACCCCTCCGTAGTTACTGTATGTGTGTTTTAGGGGTTCACCCCAACAGGCAGCTCAGCCCTGCACAGCTTCTCACTCCCTCCCTCACAGTGGGATGGGGGAAAGAGTTAAAAGGGTAAAAGTGCAAAAATTGTGGATTTAATAGGTAAATCAACAGCTGCATGCACAAGCAAAGCAAAATAAGGAGTTCAATGACCAGTTCTGATTGGCAAGCAGGTGTTTAGTTTCCTGTTCCAGGAAAGCAGGACTTCATCATGTGTAATGGCTACTTGGGAAGATACTATCACTCTGAACATTCCCTCATTCCTTCTTCTTCCCCTAGCTTTTATTGCTGAGCACGATGAACTATGGTAGGGAATATCCCTTTGGTCAGATGGGGCCAGCTGTCTCCACTGTGTCCCCTCCCAGCCTCTCACGCACCTCCAGCCTACTCACTGGTGGGGTGGGGTGAGAAGCAGAAAATGCCTTGATGCTGTGTAAGCACTGCTCAGCAATAGCTAAAACATCACCCAAGTAAAATATCAACACTGTCTTGGTTACAAATCCAAAACACAGTACTGTAAAGAAATTTAACTGTGTCCCAGCCAAAACCAGTACAGTTTGAGAGCCATCAGGCAGTATATGTCTGATTCTCTTGCTCTTTCCACCTCATGGGGATGTTTGGGATCTGGTATTTAAAATTTGTGGTATGACTACTGAACAACAATTTCTGAACACTTCCAATGTATTGCAGCCAAAAAAAAAGACAGAAAACCCTACTTTACCCAAGCTGTCACATTCATCTGAAAGACAATACCATAGATAAAAATTTCTTTCAAATCTTTCTTCTTTATTGCTGCTCCACACATTTGTGTGTTCGTTCTCTAATTTAAGGAAAACCAAATAAAACTTTGGTATGAACAATTGTTCTACAGACCATCTAAACTGACTGTTTATTCTTTCGAATAAGAACAGGTAAAGTATTTGAAGACTGTAAAGCTGGCATTAATAAAATCTGTTCAGCTGAAAAAAAAACCAGACTGAATTTTTGAAAACCTCAGTTTTTAAAGGCAGTGATAGCATTTTAAATACATATTGCTTCTTTGTCACGTTTTTAACAAAGTCAATATATTTTTAATTGTCGTTGTTAATGAGAAAGTCTCCAGTTATAAAGTGACAAACAAGATCAAATAAGACATGGTAGCAGTATCAAAATACACAGAAGGTTTCTGCAGACCAGGAAATTAGCTCTTCTCCATGACCAGACATAAGTTAAAAAAAAAAAAAAGGCTTAAATTCCATCTGTGAAGATTTGTGTTGAACTGGAGCAAAACTGTTCTACTGGCTCATGGTAAGGATCAGGAAAGGGATAACAGTGCACCTGAAACAATTACATAATTTCTATCACTGTAAATGTTTACGGTCAGGGTAGTTAAATATCGGTTAGAAATGGTAAGTATTTAGTTGACTTGGGTGTGAGTGAAAGACGCAACAGATAACCACTTGATACCATTTTCATTCTTTTTATTCTGTTTATTGTTGAATACTCTACAAGTGGCCATGGATTTCATCAATGAATTAGGTTTTATTTGGCCTGGTAAACCACCTTATAAACAAGGGGTCTCCTTCAGAAAGGAACTGAAGTAGGTTCGTTAGTTTCAAGGAAAAGAAGTAAGTGCCTGAAACTTAAGTAGATCAAATGAAATGAGCACTCGAAGTTCTTACTTCTTCCCCCCTGACAATGGAAAGGTGCTTAGCTCAGAGTTAGACAGTGATGCTGTCAATGTCTAAACTTAGCTGAAATGCATCTCTCACCCTGCCTAAATCCCTGAGACCCAATAGCAGTAAACATGCTCGGAGTGTATCAAACACAAATCAGAAATGCAAAACTCCTCCTAACCTGAATTACTAGACGTTGTATTTTCAAATAGCATAACTGAAACAGTGTAGCCATGTCTAAAAAAAGGCAAAAGATTTGGCTGAAGTCTCACCTTTTCCTGGAAAAGATCCAAACATAGATCTATCTTTTCTCAGAAGAGAACTCACCAGAAAGCAGAGTAAATTACCTCCATAGCAAAAATTTCAATATTTACAAAGTCTGTACATTGCAGCCATAAAGTCTGACTCCATTTTTTTGGAAAAGAGATGGAGGAGAAAATTTCAGGATGTTAGTCTTGAAGGGACAGAGATAATTCCTGACAGCTCAGGTTTTAGCGCACAAATTCTGGAAGCGAGTGTATCCTTCTTGCTGACAGCATGAAGTTGTTCCCTAGTTAGGAGGAGGGATTTTTCAAGCTATTCTTTGTCACATGTAGCAGAAAGGTCAGATGCCTAGAATCAGCGTTCTCTATTCCATCCATGGAGAAGTTTCAGGCATATAAAGGTTTCATGAAAATTTGAGAAGTCTGAAAACCCTGCCTTGTCTTTTAAGGTAAAGAAACCCAACAACATACAAGTTAAACACATCACAAGAATAATTAAAACTATCTTTAAACTTCCTGAAATAATGCTAAGACAAACAACTTGTTGTTTTGCTCTACAGTTTGCTTTTGATAATGCCAAATTTGTTTATTTTTAGTCTAATTTTGGGGTTTAGATTTTTTCTCTAATTAGCTAATAACATGCATTCATAACAATTTGTGTGATTATAATTTGACTTTAATTGTCTGTATAGTGCCCTGAGTCACTTGGCAAAAAGGAGGCTTATAAATATAACTCATTATATTATTGACATGCTTTTGTAATTTTCCATTTTCCTTTTAGAAATGCAGTATTAAAATATTTGAAGCAATGAGATGTAAGGAGAATGGGGGGTGCATCTATTTAATTAGTTTCTCAGAAAGAGACAAATCTGCCTGAGATATGGTTATTTTTGATTTTTGTTATATTTAGAGAATACAGTAGAAGCTTTTCAGAGCTTATACAAATATTTACCTGCGCATACTTGTCTTTTAAATCAACCTGAACACTTTTCAAGAAAGTCCTCAAAGATATGCAGTGGTAGTTAAGTAGTGTCTGTCCTGATATCATTGTTTGTCGCTAATAAGGATTGACAAATTCTTTTCTTGTTTTGTATGTCTGTTGTATCCAATTCTGTCTTAGGTTATGTCTACTCTGCAGCCACTTAAACCAGCTACTTTGAATGAGGGTAACAGTGTAGGTAAGATATGAGTGTAGGCCAAGATAAAACAACCCTTTGCACGTTTAGGAGGTTTCTTGGGTGGGTTTCGAAATCAAAACTCATTTACACACAGCTCAAGCTAGGCTGATATTTGTACCCAAGCTAATGAATTTGCAGGGAGTCTGCTTTGAAGGCGTCACTGTGACTGTATTCCAGGCAATGACATATGGTTTGTGTCTTCAGGTATAAGAAATTATCATGGTATCAAGAACTTGGAACTGAAATTAATTCCTTCAACCAATATCAGAATGCAAACACCAATGCAGTTTGTAAAACTTAAGACTTAATCAGTGAAAGCTGATGGAAGTGGACATAGTTATCTGTTTCTTCTCTGGACTCTACCTAAACCAAGCTGTTTTTCTGACCTAATTTTCCACCTTCCATAAAATGAGTGAGAAACTGGAATGCTGCAGTAAGCAGCCAGATTCGTGATTTGGCTGAGTTTTGCTTTGACCTTCTACATTTGACCAAAGCCATTGTTTGTTGCTACAACAAAAAGGAATACTGAATAAAGGTGCCTTCAAACAATGAACGTGTTGAGAAAGTCCTTATTTGCAAAGTTCTAGGACACGCTGCAGCAGTGAACAAGATATACACATTAATGCTTTGGATAAGTGGAATATTAAACTCTGCATTCGACTTTTGAAATGCATCACATTAATGGAATACTCTTTCGTCTAGATCACCATGAACCACTGTGTGAAAGCTGATGTTTCCTGTGTCTGGGTGTCACAAAAACATAAGAAATTATCTTGACCCAGACCAAAAGCCCATCTAAACCAGAACCCTGTTTGCAATAGTGGCTAAAAACAGATGCCTAGGGAAAACGAATAGAACAGGACAAATTTATACTAAAATTCCCATGAATATCCTTTCAGCCCAAGGTACTTGCATAGAAACACCACTGGCTTTGCATTTAGCAATTGTCAATGGATTTCTCTTCCATGAATTGGTCCAGATGTGCCTTGATCTCGTCTAAACCTTTACAATCCACAGCAAACTTAGTTCACTAAAAATATTAAAGACATTCTTTAGGTATTTTGAGCTAATTTCTCCTGCAAAATGGGTTTTCTTGTAAGTGTGGGGAAATTTGAGGTTTTATATAGAATTATTAATTTTGGAAAAAAGTCTTCTAAAAACATGAAAAGTTAAAAAATAGATTAGGTCTGTGTTTTCCATGTTTCATGTCTTCTACAAGTGGGACTGTTTCTGCTGTTCCTGCTACATTTTTGCTTTTAAGGATCAACAGCCTTAATTGTGTTTTTGGTACCATGAGAAGTGAAGATATATATATGTATATTTTGTTACAAATGTGTGAACATGACACTGGGAACAGAGAAGCTAATAAAGTTATAAAGTATAATGGGGCTAAACAGTAGACTTTCAATATGCCCATTATTTACATTAGATATCTGTTGAGGATTCAATAGAGATGCTTCTATTTCATTAAAATTGTCCTTTCCCTAGTAAAAATAACCTCCACCATTTTCTTTACTGCTGCAAGAGCTACAAGTGATTCAGCAGATTTGGAGTCTGGTTACATCATTTAGCATCTGTGTCTCTATCTAGCTGGCAAGGTCAATTTGTTTCTGCAAATAGATTTCGCTCAACTGCAAGGGGCAATCAGTTCACGAATTCCCAGAGGTTCGGTTCTTCTTGTTCTCCCTTCTCTCTGACACAATTCCAATTGGGGATGCTATTAAGCATTATAAAGTTAGCCTTCTGATGTATGCTGGTAGCAGCACTCCATTTTTACCCATCTTTTAGGTCGTTTGGTGCTGAAGTCCACGTTATAGTTGGATTGTCTACATGATACAAAGCCCTTGGATGAGCTGCAATCTTTATTACTTTTGAACATTGATGAATGGAAGGCTGAATGATGTTTAAAACAGCTTGAGAATGTTCGTGTGTAGCTGTTACAGCTCTGAGTTAATCTTCATTTCAGGTCAATCTTGCATTCCCTTTTATTTTGGAGGAGTTCAAAGTTACTAGTCATCTCTTGTTTGTACTGATGCTTGCTTCTGTCTACCCTAAGTTCAGCCTGAAGCAGACGTCACTTCTGTACTCATTAATGTGGTGATATATCAGAACTGTCTGCTTTTTGTCTCCTTCAATTGTTATATCTCTAGGTTGACTGCTTGAACTTGCATTTTATGAAACACCGATGTGTTCAGACAACATTTCCCGAAGAGCCACGGTGCTTCAGACAGTTACTTCATAGATCCACCGTTGCTGCTCTGAACAAGAGCTTGTCACTAGTGTCTACTAGCAGAAACTGTCAGACTTTGCTTCCTCTGTCTCAACTCTGTGAGTGCACAAAACATACAACTTTGAAAAACGACAGCATTGAAAAATGAGCCTATCTTTGAGTTTATTTACACTGTACAACAGAATGGAAGGTGAACGTCTCCGAGCTAATATCAAATGCCTCATCCATTTGTTTCCTCTTTCCTTGCCCTGTTCTCAGCCATCTGCTTTGGGGATAACATCATAATTGCTTATTTCTTTATATCTTACAACCCAGTATTATGGGTAGTGTGTAAACTGGTCTTTTGCACTACTGATGGGTTGGGCTTTTGTAGACTGCAAAGGAATCCAGTCTTTTCAATCGAAAGTTCTTTCTTTTGTTTTATATTTACATTGACTTCTTACACCATTTTTTTTCTTAACTGTTATTGTTGAAGGAAAACTTCCAGATTGCATGCTTCAGTATATTTCTTTTGTGCGGCTAACACTGGTAATTACAAGACGAATTTTAAAAGTTTATTTCAGTTTATTGGTTCAATGTTTGTTCATTTTTCCCCCAGGGGAAGTGTATAGTGGATCAAAACCATTTTAATAAAAAAGTATTAATTTTGTATTACAGCTTTAAAAAAGCAGTATAGGACAGGCATATTATGCCAGAATTATAAATGTATTATTTCCTTGGAAAATTAACAACCTATATAAGTCAATACTATACCAAATTAAAAATACTATGTTTAGTATTTTGTTTAGCAGGAGCATTTTATTGAATCAGATGTGTGAGTTTTAAAAGAAATAACGGAGAAAAGTTGTGCAACTTTAACTGAATTCAGTACCATTTGATTTATCCTTTGCTATGAAATTGTATAAAAAAGAAAATTGTATAAAATAAGTGATTTCATCTTCGGAGAGAGACCTGGGTGTCCTGGTGGACGACAAGTTGACCATGAGCCAGCAGTGTGCCCTGGTTGCCAAGAAGGCCAATGGGATCCTAGGGTGCATCAAAAGAAGTGTGGCCAGCAGGTCAAGGGATGTTCTCCTTCCTCTCTGCTCTGCCCTAGTGTGGCCCCATCTGCAGCACTGTGTCCAGTTCTGGGCTCCCCAGTTCAAGAAAGATGAGGAACTACTGGAGAGAGTCCAGCGCAGGGCTATGAGGATGATGAGGGGACTGGAGCATCTCCCCTATGAGGAAAGGCTGAGGGATCTGGGCTTGTTCAGCCTGAAGAAGAGAAGGCTGAGAGGGGACCTTATCAATGCTTGTAAATATCTTAAGCGTGGGTGTCAGGAAGATGGGACCAAACGCTTTTCAGTGGTGCCCAGTGACAGGACAAGGGGCAATGGGCACAAACTGAAGCACAGGAAGTTCTGTCTGAACATGAGGAAGAACTTCTTCCCTCTGAGGGTGACAGAGTCCTGGAACAGGTTGCCCAAGGAGATTGTGGAGTCTCCTTCTCTGGAGATATTCAAGACCTGCCTGGACAAGATCCTGTGTAGCCTGCTGTAGGTGACCCTTCTTCGGCAGGACGGTTGGACTAGATGACCCACAGAGGTCCCTTCCAACCCCTAACATTCTGTGATTCTGTGAGTCACTCTCTTCTTCATTTTCTGTTCCAAGGAAAAGGTTGGAATACGTCTTCTTAGAAAAGCAAATGTAGAAATGACATAAGATGTTAACGAAAGATGAAGGGTAATATGAAATAAGTATCTGGCATTTAATCTTCTCACTTGTAACCTGGTTTCCTGACATAACTCCACTGGTTTCAGTGAAACTACATCAAATTACAACAGTTGGCTCCAGGCAAGTAAACATAAAGTCCTTTCAGAGTCGGGCAATGGACATCCTCCCTTTCCAAAACATCAAACATCCAATAAAACACATGGAATAAATCTTCTGCCGCTTGGGTCCCATAACTCATGGTGACAGCTCAGGTCAAGAAATAGCTCAGTCGCATCAATGCAACAGTAATAAATCTTTGGAGTATCAAGAGCTGGGGTATTCAGTATGAAGAAGAAACCTCACGGAGCTGTGCAAAGCCAGCTCAGGTCTGCCAGGATCAGCTTTAGATGGGGTTAGCAAATCCCTTCCGTTCCTGAGAGCATGGCGTAGACACATTCAAGTTAGGTCTGGAACCAGTAAAGCCATGTCTATGTCTGAGCTAACAAGCTTTGCCAGATTTAAGCTGGCTTCCATGTGTTTGCAGTGTTTTGCTATTGCCAGCTGGATAACCCACCCCTGGCTAACAGAAAGTTGACTGCACTTGCTCCTTCCCAGAGCATACTTATCCTCCTCTCTTGGCAATGCGCAAAACAAACATAATAAGAAAAACTACAAGCATATGTATAGGACGTAATGCCTTTAATTGAGAGTTTGCATATGGCTGCAAAAATTAATTAAAATCATGCTAATTCTGCAATAAAAATCCCTGCTACAAGGTAAAACATTGAGACAAGCACATAGGAAGTTTAAGGAAGGACGGTTACAGAAATGCTTCTGTGGTTCAGGAACTGGGCTTTAGTCTCCTGATTATCTCTTGGGTATTTTTTGTGAAATCTCTTGAACACCTGTCTGATCACAGTAATAAGCATTTTTATTTATTCACACATCTTGACTGCAAACTGAATCTTTCTTTTTAATGTGTGTGGAAGGTGGAAGGTGCTATATCTATACAGTCCTAGAAAATGAGGAAGGTAGGGAAGAAGAATTAAGATACAATTCCAGTAATTTCTTCATTCTGTTTCTATGCTTGTTCAAATAAGCACTCAAAAAGCCTCGGGACCAACTTTCACACAGTGAAAAACCTCCACTCTAAGTCATGTTGCCAAGGGATTATTGGTCAGAAAAGCCACAATTTCCCATGCTTGATGAATTTCTGGAAGGTTCTGAAAAAAGACGGTAATACTTGGTGGGCAATATTGTCCATGGGCTCCACAGAAGATAGCTTTACAACAATGTAAATCTTCTGTGTAGATCTGTTATGTGAGGCTTCTTGTATATTTTTGTAAGGTGTTGTGCTTGCTACTTGAGTCTTAAAAGTCTATTCCATGTTAAGAGAAAATTTTCAAAAGGCTATATATTTTTTGTAAATTATAATTAATTTTCTTAGCAGATTTACAAACACAAATCCACTCCAGATTTGATGTGCTAGATCTATGGTTTATGAGCAGTCTATACAATGGGAACAAACCTTATCAAACTTACTGTTTTTTCCCTGTTTCACTCTTGATCCTTTTTTCAGTTGTGTTCCCTGAACTGGGAAGGAGTACGATCAGGGAAGCTCTGAGAGGTCTGCCTGGAGCCTCTGAAAATCTTGGCTTCGCTGGCTGTCAGCTCCTCTCCCCTGCTGCAGGCTGGTGCCTCCCAGCAGAGATGACAGAGCAGCCTGCATGTGTGATTCAGCGCCAAGTCAAGCAGTTTAGCTTAAACTCACCTTCACTGGCTGTTTAAACTAAGTCATCGGTCTTCACTAAAACAGATGACAAATGCCCGCATCTTGTTAAAACAGCTTCTCTGTGAAGGCTGAAACATCAGGCAGAGTAACAAAAACCTGGAGGGGTAAGGGAGAGTGCAGTAATGTTCCAAATTCTGGCAACTCTGTCTGCTTTGTATGTATTCCTGCAACCCTTGACTACTTTTTGCCCATCATAGCTGGTTCCATTATGTTAACTTAATTTCATAGCATCTCCAGTCTCCTACCACTCCGAGGAGAAGCAAGATCTTTTATTTTCTCTGTCTTTTCCCAGTGTGTCATGATGCAAGCATTACAATGCATGGCATCTTTCCAGCCCCCTTTACTGCTCATCATCCCATTCTGAACTTGAAGGTTTTGTTCAAGGGAAACTGCAAACTGTTGTGGAGCTTGACCAGTAAAAATCATGATGCTCTGAACCACACTGTGAGCCACACCATTCCTCTCCACTCTTAAGCTTGATGCTTTTAAAGCATTCCAAAAGTGAAAGTTTACCTGACTTTCTACCCTGTGACTGAGGGCAGGTGCTTTGTTGTGGTATGGATATATCACAGTGTGTGGTTAGCACATGTGATATGGACACACTGTTTATAATGTGGAGTGAACTTCCAAAGTTCTTCGTAAATGTTACAAAACTAGAGGAGAAGACACTGCTGGCACTCATGGGGGAAGATTTATCCTTATGTCTTTATTCTTTGAGGAAGAATGTGATTTTCTGTACAAGACATATGTAAACTTGAAAATACAGCAGCTTGTTATATTTTCTTCAAGACCTCGAACCTGTCAGGATTTAGGGAATAGGAAGGTAGCCAAAATTTGGTGAGAGCAGATCTCAAGTAGACAAAAAATCTTACTAGTGCTGCTCCTAATTTTATTCTGAACTTTATTTAAATTATGAACTTTATTTCATTTTCTAAAGTTAAATTATACATTTGATAGTAAAGTTCATTGAATCTTTCTGCATAATGAAGGGAGATTTTTAATGTTAATTGTAGGACATGGAAGATTTCACAGCGCTTTTTCCCTGAAGGTATTCCGCACTTGGCTGAGATCCAAGGGCCATGCATTCTGGATCCAGCTCCTAATACAAAGTTCCTGAATAACACAGAATAAATGATTTTGACCTTTTGTGCCTCAGTTTCCTACATTTGCCAGAAAACTATTCCAACAGAATGAGAACACATCATTGTCTGGGTTTTTACTGGAGGTACAAGCAGCTGAAATACAGACCTCAGTCCTGATATCATCAGGGTGTGTCAGAGCATTATCTGACAGACATACACCCACTGATGTACTTTATAGTGTCTTCACAGGTGGTTTGGAAGTTTTTAAAAACACATTGGAAAAATGTTGCTGGGCTGACTAAAGATATGCTCATCTAAGTATGCTCCTAACCTCCACATCATGATGAAGACTTCTAGATCATGTCTCCAGAACTTTCTGCCACACCACCTGAAGTCCAAGTTGTTCTATGTGAACAGCAGGACCAGAAGTCTCTTTGAGATGTGTCACAATGGTCTGGCATTTCAAAGTCTGCAAAACAAGAAAGTCACAGGAAGATGAAATATAGATGATGTATAGAGATGAAACAAATGATGAATACGATCCCTTGCCATAAGGGACTCAAGGTGTCCATAAGATCTCATGGGGATGGATGAAAATCTGACTTAAAATTAACTTCTGGTTGAAACAAAATGTTGGCCAAAACATTTGGTTGTTATGCTGCGTTTCTGATTATTATATTTCCACAGACCTATAATACCCCTGAAATTACCTCTTATCCATCCATTTATCCTGCTGCAGAGTTCATTTGCATTTCCTTCCGTTACTGACCCTGTCACTTTGTTTTCACTCAAGACACCCAGTGTTCTGCTCACACTATTTATATTCTAGTCCTTGGTAACACTTCAGTCCATGACTTATTTCTGAATTAGTTACAATCCCAGACACATTATTCAATCTACTCCTTTCTTTTCTCAGCACCTTATCTCTCTATCAGAATTCATCCTCCCACTTAGTTTTTCATCAGCCGTGCAGGTCAAGGATGGCTGATCTTCATTCACAGTTCACAACCCAAAAATATGAAATAACATTTTTTTACCTACTCCCAAAGATATTAATTTTTTTAAATAGTTAACATATGTTTTGTCTCCAACAATCTGTCTAAATAAGACACCATTAGTGTGTTCACAGCGTACTCTACATAGTCATGAAACTAGGCAGGACATATCCCAACTAGTCAGCTGTACCTCAAGAAGTTCTGCTTGCAGCTGATCCAAAAATGTGCAGAGATGTGTTTCATGGGTATCTGTTGAGCAGATAGTTACGCCATGGAGTTTGCACCTCATGAACAGATACCGATTTACTAAGTGATTCTGATAAATTTTGGGGAAAGATTTTATATGATCTGTTCTCTTTTCTCTGTGCCAAGTAATGACAAGATGGAATAAATTGTGTTCTGGTAGTCCTGATGGATGTACATAGTGGGTCAGAATAATGTAACTTTCAGTTTTCTAGGAAGCACACTCCCAAAACCAACCTTGAAAGGTTAGTGCATGCATCCAGCATCTGATCTTTAGTAAAGTGGGGACAACTAAGCATGACACACTGAGATTAATAATCTTTGGAACAGTCCTTAAAAAGACAAAACTAGGAATGAATTTAACACTGCATTTTGTAGGAACTGGCATGTAATCAGATTTTGTTCTGCATGTTTTCCTTCAACTGACCTTTGTGTCTGTTTTTCAGGACATTGTTTACTCTGTATGTAATATGCTGTCTGGCTTTATAAATGGATCTGTTGTGTGGTAAAGTATCAAAAGGTTTTTTTCTCAAATCTAGACAAATTATGCCCAGTGCTTTCACCTTCGATGGGTTCAATAAAATCATTTCAGTTATATTGGTAATGTACTTTCCAACACTCAGCAGCAATCTAGGCCTGAATTTTAATGACTCCAACACACTGAGTGCAGGCTGCTGCATGAGTAGTAATAATACCTTGCACTTATATAATAATAATTCTATTTACTATGCAAGATACAAATGAAACATGCAGAATGTAATACCAAAAACCCCACAAGAATTCAAGGTATTTTTTCAAGCACCATTAAACCTGAAAATACAGTGAGCTGTAATGCTTTGTTTTTCTTTTCTCCCTCCCCGGCACCCTTAAGTAGGGAGTTACAATAAGTTTAGCTACTCAGTACTGGTGCAAGCAGTTGCACTGAATGCATGATGACATGTAACTAAGGCAGTCTCTAGGTACGCTCTGTACTGTTTTGTGCACTGCGTAGGATATGGAAGAAAGTAAATTTGGAATTATCAGCTAGCTAGCAATGAAACAGCAAAGTCTGGAACCTTTTTCTACCACCTGTGCTAATACAAAAGAGCTAATTCTGGTACGACAGTCTGGTCCCTCATCTGTACAACTGCATTACCTCCTATTGTCTGTATTGATGAGCCTAGAATCCTGCAATTATATCGGGTTTATCCAATATAAGCAGGTCTGATATCAGATTTTTCAGGTGCTAAATTTGAATGCTTGTGGGAAGCATCTTCCCAAAAATCTGACACAAGCTGTTGGATGGCTGGAAAAGATGGAAAACATCTCCTCTTGTGCTAAGCAGCATTTTACTACTGAAAATGGTAATTTACCACCAAAAGTGGAAGTACTAGCAGGACAACAAACGTCTGTGCTGAATTGAACTAAATACTTCTGAGAGAATATTTATATACCTATCCTCGTTTGCTAGTCTTAATGTAGTTGCTAGTCTTGATCTAATTATTGAAAAAGGTCTGTTTATGATTTTTTGTTTCACTTCACATAGTTTCACAGAACCTTTAAGGTGAGTAAGGGGAACTACCACACAGTATTGTAAAGACTCTGGACTCAAAGCATTGTAAAATGGTACCATCTGCATCCTCCTGCTTTCTCTTGCCATTGCTGTCATTGTTGTGTTTATTATCACAGATTAATTACTCACACACGACATTGGACACCCTGTAGTCAGGACAAATACTCGTTTTCCTTGTCCTCTCTCTGCCATAGCTTTATGAAGACCAGCCCCTCCTCCCTTAACAAACTCCTTAAATCCGTTGAATTCAGAGTGTATTACTGAGAGGAAAACTATCACAATTTTAGCTTGGAGCCAATGCTACACAATTAAAATACCCTAGCGTGGTGTCATACTGCTGCAAAATACCTTGACATGATACATCATAGCAAAGCATCCATGATTAGATCTGTATCCCAATAAATAGTATAAGATAAGCAGAAGTCCTACAAAACATTTAATCCCAATTTAGAAAAGAGATTTTCCACACAACAACATTTCCCTTGACATGAAAGTTTAAGTTTTACAAGTTTAATTAATGCCTCTTGAAAAAAACCACCACATTTGCAATGTATTTAGCAATTCACCTCTTCTGGTGTTCTTTTAGAGCTCCGATTCTGTTCCTGTTCTTCTTTCAGCAGCGAGTGCACTGCGCAGAAGGGATCTTGTTTGAACTGTCGTAGTTTCAGTAAAATGAAGCTATAATAATCTGTTTCGTCTGAGCTTGGTCAAGGATCTCTGCTAACAGAGTGGGAAAGCATCAAAAACACAAATTGGAGATGAGTGCTCAATGACTCTTTGCAAAGCACTCTCATCAAATATATTTTCTTCTTTATTAGTACTGTAAATGCTCTAAGCATGGAAAAATAATTTTCTACATTGCTACAGAAGAGCTTGGTTGAAAATTTGTTGTGAAATATGCAAATAATTTTCCAGTCAAAATCGGACAGAAATATACCTTATAATTGTTGATGTTCTTTTTGTGAGCACGCAGTTCAGGATCCTTGGGGCCTGAATTCAGTGAACCTGAGCACTCACAGATTCATTGGCAGCTGTAGCTGTGTGAAGCCCAGGAAATATACATTTAAGAATTTTAGTCATTGCATACCCAAAGACAGAGGATACTACAATTACATGACACTTAAATTAGGTGAATTTTATCCAGAGTGTGGGACTAATAAAGCCTAGTTTCATATTGCTTTGTGTCTGTGCTGCCCAGTAAGCTTCAAATTCCTGCTAAAGCTTCCTTTTGCTGGGTGTAATATTACACATGAAAATACATGCGTTTTGTCTAATAAGGATTGAGTTCAACGTCATTCTTACAGGAGGAATCAGTAGAGTAGTTCTACTCAAAAAAAAAAAAAAAAAAGAAAGAATTTATAATATGTCATTTTATTTGCAAACCCTACCCTGTCTATTACATTTGGGTGGATTTGGTCAACTGATTCAAAAGTTACTGAAGAAATGAGCTAAAAACCCAGAAATGCATGGCTGCAATGCAATGTTTTTCGTTGCTTACAAACCACACTACAAACTTGGAAGCGCATCCTCAGCCAGTGTAAATCTATTTACCAATACTGCTTCTGTGAAATTATGCTGATTTTTGCCTGTTGAGATCTGAGATCTTTGATAATTTCTGTCAGAAATACCTGTTTTGTTGGATTTGTTGTACCTTTAATCAACGTTCAATTTTCCTTACATTCTCTAGGGCAACAGGGAGAAGGAAAGGCAAAGGCAAGTGAAGCATAGTTTCTGCAGCTCTGTTAGAGACTTTAAAGAGAGAGTTTGGGCTGATTTATCGGATATTGACTAACATTACAGGAAATATTCATCATGCTTTAATCCAAGGTAGCAAGATGTTCTCAAAGATCTAAGATCACAGTAACAACTGAGGACTTAAATTTACTGCAAATAAATTGTTACATCTGAGGATCAAGGTATAAAAGGAGGAAACCCGCTATGTTCAAGACATACCAAAAAGTGGATAACATCTGTAAAGTCAAATGAACAGGCTGTGATAAAGGGACTGACTCTTAGAGACTATTTAAAGTATTATTATTTTTATTACTCTTATTATTATTATTAAATGCAGTTTCAAATTTCACTTGTTGGATGGCATTTTGAATAGGAAGTCAGGTTAATTAACTTTTAAACAGTCACTTTGATTGCCGTTAACCATGTAATAAGTGATATAAACAGGCAGTCTCTATTAGAAAGAGATATTGACAAAATGAACTAAAGGTGTAGGAGGTGGTAGAGCAAACTTAGAAGGAGAATATGCCATTATGTAAAACCAAGGATTAAATTTAAGTGTGGATGACTGATATATTTTTTAAGTTAAATGAAAGCAAAACTGAGCTTTAAAAATTACAGGAAATAAAAGATCTGCAGTATTGTTAGAGTTTTATGTGAAGAAACAGATGGAATATAAGGAAGGCATTGAAAGTACAAATGGGAATAATGAAGCAGTACTGCTGAAGAACATTAAGTTAAACATAAGAGGTTCCTTAAAAAAGTTAAAAGACAAAAATACAAAAAAAAAGAAATTAAAGGAGAAAACAAAGCATGGCAGTGTGAATGGCTGCAATCTTTACTAAGAGATTATCATCAACACAGCTGTGCAGACATTGGATTTCTACCTGCTTTTGGAAACAAAATGAAATAATTAGAGCAGTAGAATAAGAAAAGGACACACCTTATAAGGATCTTGTCTGTAAAAGATTGCATTCAAGGGTGGAAAGCAAGCTCAGGGTGCACTGTTTGGAGGTTTTTTTCAGACTAAGTCAGTGAAGGCTCTGAATGATCATCATCTCTGGAAATCACCGCTTCTTGATTTTTACAGACGTAGAAATACATGCTAAAGGAAGGAAACAGAAATGGGATAGAAAACCTGTGAGCTGATAGATTTTGGGGCTAGTTAGAGGTGATTTAATTGAAAACTGAGGAATTCTTATCAGTGTCAAGAAAGATACTTTGCTTGATTCAGTCCACTAAACTTCGCTTTGCATGCATTTCTTTTGGAAGCAGCTGCTGTTGACCACTACTGGATATTCATCCTTTATGAGATTAATTATGTTTCTCAATTTTTCAGCCTCTGAGATATAAAAGCTCTTTTACTGCAGACAGTAGTTATGAGCTTTTGTTCTCTGATTTTGTGTGGCTAAGAAGCAAGACTTGGGGTATTGCTTCTTTTCTTAATGTCCTTGGGGTAATGGAAGGAGGGGGAGGAGGCATGACATTTGTAGTTTATGATTATGCGTACCTGGGTCCTTTAGTTCTCATAATAGTGAGTGATAAAACCAAAGCACATTCATTCCTCTTGGTGCCTATTTTGCACATAATGCATCTGTGTTATGTGATAATCAGCACATCTCCCACTTCATTATAATATATATAACCAGGAGTTGCAGGAGTTCACATACTCTGTTATATTCAATTTATCGTCTTGTGGAGCCCTCAAAAGTGTTGCAAAGTTTGGCCACTAGCACTCTTTGGAGTAGATATTGCCATGAGTTGGAAATGTGCTGACTATTCAGGAAAGAAAAAGTGTATTTAGAAGAAGATAATATCATCACAGAAGACTGCCATGAAATAACTTTTAAGCATTTGATTAGGAGTTTCTAAAGCCAAAGAACTTTAGGAATAACAGCAAGGGCAGCTAATAACCTTAATTCAGTAGTATCCTGGCAAAGGTTAGCAATATACTCAATACTAAGTGAAATATGATAGAAGGATGCTGAGATAGCAAGCATGCTAATGGAGATACATAAACTACATTAACTGATGTGATTGTGGAGTGTAAGCCTGGCTGAATTTTTAATATACAAGCTCTATTAACTACATGATTTTAGAAAAACATTCTATTCAACAATTCTCTCCCCCCGCGACTTCATTGAGGGGGGGACAGCTTAGGATCTGGTGTTACACTGGGATAGGAATCAAAGAGGCTTGAAAATTATTTTGAACTGTTTTCAGACAAATCAATATCTTTATTTTTGCAAAGCTAGGAGAAAGTAATGTAACTAAAGCTTAGGAAAAGAAAACATTTCACGGATCAGAGACACCTCAGAAAAGGTGATACGGCCCAATGCAGAGACAATCAAGAAAACTAAATCTAGATTTTATTTTTACCTCTGCCACTACACTTCCATGTCACTGTTGGCATGTCACCTTATCTGACTGCTTTCTCAAACAGCTCTTCTCAAAACGAGACACAAGTATTGCAAGGATAGGCTGGCTGTTATTAGGTATTTTTGTTGCATATTGTCAGTTCTGGGTATTGCCTGTGATTTTACACCTTCTGAAACATTTTCAAGCTGCATGAGACCAACCACTCATTACAACACTATTATTATAATAGTTGTAGTTATTGATATATTATTACCAGTCATACTAGCATACACTGTGTGATAAATGACGCTGATAACTTTTGAGTAATACCATATGCTGCAAGTGGTCCCCCTGACATAGTGGCTCTTGCAACATAGCCAATTGTTGTTTATTATGAATAAACTTATCAGCATTTGATCTACTGTGTGTCTATAATAAGAATAAATTTAGTGAATTCCCAGATTAATTATATGCCTCTTAAGCCAACATTACCCTTCCAAAGAACTGTGTAGGTTAAATGCGATACTTTTAAGGAAAAACGAAAACAACAACAACAAAAAATTCATGTACATCTACAGACATGGTGGCCAAGAATGTTCAGCTTTCAAACAAATGCTTTAACACAAAGGTTATAGAGAACTGAAGCAAAAGTGAGGGCCCCTGTACAGGACTTATTCTTTTAACAATAATAAGCCTGTGCATTATGGTTGCAGAGAAATGGAAGAAAAGCATACATCACTGGTAGGTCACAAACTCTAGTAAGGCAAAAGATTTGATGAAAGTACATAGAATTCTGCACTGAGAATCCCATTGCAGAAGAAATTTTGTAGGAGACTCACCAGGAAAACTCCTCGTCCTGACGCAATAGCCTGTACAATGTGGGAATTTGGGTAACGGAACTTCAAAGTGAAGGAAACTTGGTGGCCTGTGCAGAAGCCAGAGAAACTATGTGCGAGTTACTAAAGCTGTAAATATAATGCTTGAAATAGTTAATGTCAAACCTTCCCAAATTCTGAATCCATGGAATCCAGAACTGTCCTTTAATCTGCTTTCTCTACATTGTCCTGACCTGGTAAGATTGCTGTCAGCGAATGGCTGGTCTGAAAAACAGAAGCTCCTTTTCTTCCCGTCCCCCTTTTTCTGGTATTTTTGTATTTAAATCCAGCCACTTCAGTCTGAGAAAAGGGGATTTTCTTTTCACAACACACTAAGGAAAGACCCTGGCTTGGATAAGGGCAATGCAAGTAAATCTTGCTACGTACTTGTGTCCCATCTCTAATATGAGGACACAGAGTGCAGAGCACAGGAGAAAACCTAATTGTTCTTCAATTGGTCATGCTGCTGATAGCTCTGGCATCAGGTCTATCAGTAAAAACTGGTGTCAAAGCACAGCAGCAACTGATCAAGTTGCAAAGACATCATCAGTATCATAAATGAAGTCTCTGCCCTTTCATGTTGGCAAATAAAACATGCAGCTTCACCGTAGGTGTGAGCCCACTTTGATAAAGCCAGTTTATAGTCATTGTGATGGCATCTGCTTATATCTGGTTATATGTCACACCCAAACCATTTCAGATAATTTCCTTCTTAGTATGCAATGTTTCTTCAAATGATTGAGGTCCTATCTAAAATTAAATGCTGGATATTCTGTACCAACCTTGTGGGAGATGGAATGTTTTTTTTTCTTAGAATCAGTGCTTATCAGTCACAGACATACTTTATCCTTTACATGTGGTGTCCTTCGGTACATCCCAGAATTATAGCATTGTGAGAAACAGACATTTGATTTTTTTTTTATGCAAGGAAGGCTCTGACTAACTGAGGTGTAAAACTTAGAAAATTAACAATTAAGGAAGAAAGCTCCAGCTCTGTGGGGACAGAGCAATATTAAGCTACATCTTGCTAAGCACATAGCAAAAGCAAGAGGAAAAAAAAAGGATGATGTGATGAGATGACTCATTCTGGACAATGGTGGGGAATTTAATTGCCTTGCAATTAATAGGTGAAGGCACAGATAGGGTGATAGCTTCTATTAGGGAGGAAGACAGCTCTGCTACCAATGATTCACTCCTAAAAAACAAAGGCTTCTGAAATACTGTCATCATTTGTAGACGTCTGCAGGAGAATTAATATGTGAAAACAGCAAAATTCTTACAGGCTGTAACAATGGCAGAGTTCCCCCAAAGGCTGACTTGAACGCTTACCATACCATATGAAGCAGAGAAGGTCTTAATATAAAAACTTCCAGTGAATTCCAAAGCACAGTTGTTTTACCATTGCAATTCTATAAATGAGACTTAGAAATCTATTTAATTAGCTTTTTTTTTCCTTTGCTTTATTGGCAAAACAGAGAATTCTCCACAGAGAATATTAACAGCAAATACTGCTAAGTGAAACGTGATACACTTGAGGCCATTCCCCTGGTAAGTAACTAAGGAAGATATCCAAATAGAATCAGTGAGCACTTAGACATCTAGCACACTCACAAAAAATACTACTTTTAGTAAAATATGTTATTTGTTGATCAGGTGAGGAACGAAATCAGAAACTGGGGGGTGAGAGAGTTACTAGTTAGTATAGGAAGAAACAAAAGCCTACTTGCAATTTGCAGAAGGCTGGGTTTCCCAGAAGACAGGGCATATTGCCATTAGAAAAATCCCAGTGAAAACCCTGTTTATAAGATCTTGCATTATCCCAACATCCTCTTATAACAGATTAATAGGCAAGCTGTCTAATCCTGTGTTCCTTTCTGTTGCCTTTGATTATCCAGACGTATTTGGTGTCACCCGAGTGCTTCTGTGATAACTGGGATTTTGCTGTACCAGCATTTGAACTTTACTATTGTATATTAGTAACTTCGATCCCTTGCCAGCATCCTTTAAAACGTCAGCAAACAAAAAGATCATTTATAACCCAAGAAGAAGAGGGCCTGTGCTCATCCTTCTCAAAATTTACTTGTGGTTTTTTGTTGCTGAAAAATTCACCTTGCACTGTATAGCAAACAGTTAGTGTCTGATTGTCAAGGAGTAGGGGGGAACAGAGGCATTTTTGTGAAAAACAGTGATTCTCTCATTCACCCTAAAAGTTATCTCCCCTCTTGTTCGTTTCAGTGTGTTTTTGTTGTGTTTATGAAATAATATGGGCTCCCTCTGGTGACTAATTGAACGCCTGCAAATTCCCAAAGCTTCTAATCAAAGCCTGAAGCCTGATGGATCAAAGCATCTGCCTGTGTGCAGGAGGATGCCACATCCTTCTACGTTTCTGTCTGTATATAAATTCTGTAGAAAACCTGTGCAAGCACCAAATCCAAGAAATAGCCTCCTATTTTGTTCAAAACTCCAGGCATGCAGTTTTTATTCTGATGTTTTCTAACAATTAAAGCCCATCCGTTGTAGGTAAGCAGTGCAAGGCTGGAATTATGGATTTCACATGAAGACAATGAATTTTTGCAAACACATTTGCTGTTGAAAAAACTGAGCGAGGGATGGAAGAAGGAGTTGTCACTGCTGTGCAAAACCACGTGGTTTTCTGGAATGTTTCAATATGATTTGTTTCAGAGGATAATCAACGTCAATTTTTAAGATGCATTGTGTTTAAAAGGAAGCAAGTGTAGACTGAAGTTTCAGGGACTTTAAAGGCAGAATGGAGTTCACAGAAATCACCACTTGTCGTGATCTCATCCCTCAGCATGGAAGGAAGACTGTTTACCATAGGCAGGTTGGATGCAGCACTGAAACTTGTATTACTGTTGTGCAGACTGCTCTGTGTCAGATGGCCTTAGTGACTGAAAGCCCTCCTAAGCAGGTTTTTGTTTATAACTACAGTAATAGTACTTTATAAAAGCTGTTACATATTCAATTCAGGTAGGCTTACACAGAAGTTAACGAAAAATGTTAGTTTAGAGGAACAGAATGTAACTAGTTTTGTCTAATGTAATGTCCTTTCAGAAACATAATTTTCTCTATTTTAGGCCATCCTGAAGGTCTCTCACAACTTTTCCCATGTTGCAGGAGCAGAGAGGTGTCTGAGACGAAGACAGAGCATGTTCTTCAGAATATGTTAAGCCTTGTAAGGAGGAGCATCCCAGCATCTGAGATCACTGGCAGTTCTCCGTGTCTTTTGAATGGATAAGAAGGCAACCACAGGGAAAAAAAAAAGATAAAGCCTTACTCTGAGGGTTATTCCAAGACACATATTTCTTCTTACACTGTCGGTATTATTACAACCTTTAACACATTATTTAAATGGTAATGGTCATCCACTGTAAAATGTTTCATTACACTTTTTCTTAGCAATTTCCTAAAACCTTTCAAAGGCACGGTAAGAGTTAACTTTATTTTGAGTGTCAGCCTAAGGATTATCAGTATATAGCATCATTCTACAATCTGGTTGGGTTTTTTTATAGCACAAGCACATTTTTTCTACTGTTGCATTTGAAATTGCAATGTTACAGTGAATTCTTCAAGTATCAAGTCTCAGTCTCTCACACTATTAGTCTGTATTCAAGCATTTGGTCAAGTTAGAATGCTCAATAAATTAATCATGTCCTGTAAAGGCAATATAATTTCTTGAAAGTGGTGACTCAGTTTACTATAATCTAATTTGTAAGCAGTTACGTACTTTACAAAATTTGTAAGTCACCTACTTGACAGTACTTCAGTCCCTTCTCAGTCCCTTCCATTTTCCTCCTGTGAGATGGTCTCTTTTTAGATAAGATTTGCATCTCTGGCCATGTATGACCTTACTCTTACATGAAGGTACATTGAATTTAGCCAATGTAAGTGAAATAATTGTTCTAACAATAAGATTGTATTACTAAGTTTCACTGTACTGTGAAAGAAATAGAATATGAATCTCAGCCTGTCCATTTTGTCAGCTTTAAAGAACAACAGGAGAATCCTACTTGATGTACAAAATATTTTTTAGCCCCTGAACAGTTGTGTTTATTAGTGTTTAATCTGTCAAAATAAGCAGTTTGTAATGGCACACTTCAGTGTTTGCATTATTCAAGCTTTATGAATTCTGTTACTATTTTAGCTAATACAAAAAAATGGAAATTTTCTTTACGTTACCTTTAAGATAAAATGATAATTATTTATATAGTTTTTGTATCTTTGCTTTTATTCCACGTTTTCATTTAATTTTTTAAGTGTCTTCATGTTTGTGGTTTATTACCTTTTTTTTTAATTAGCTACAGTCTTTTTGTTTTTATTAGTGAAGAATTTTGATATATTGTCAATGGTTGCTTTTTTTCCTATTTTCCGAAAATTTTCTTGTGTGCATTCATTGCTGTCTTAAAAATAATGAAGCAGAAAATTGATTATTCCAACCTTAAGTGTGTAGAAATGAAAAAACTACTGGAAATATGTTGATATTTCTGTAATTTGAGACATCATAAAAATATCTTTCAATGAAAACTTTCAATGTTTTCACAGTTGAAAAAGAAGTTAACATGCAGGAATTATACAATGGCTTTTTCTACTTACAAAATGCACTATTTTAACAATGGGTTAATCTTAAATTTTTTGTAATAATCAAGTGATGTACAAAAAAACATGACTATGAAGAGTACAATGGTATGTTCTTATTGCTTCTGCAGCAGCCACCTTGTTCTTTTCTTTAATTTCCTTAGCAACAGAAATATAGTTTTCTTCTTAGAAACTCTAGAATTATTTTATGATCCATTCCATGTGCGTACTCCCTTACATCTGACAGTCCATTTTAAGCAACTGAAAAAATGTGTATGCATGCACAGAATACAGGAGGTTTTACAGAAATAATTGCTAGCTCTGGAATTTCAAGAAAAAACTCGTCTCATTCTGAAACAGATAATCTTTTTGGAGAGAACCAATTGAACTGCTAAAGGACTCTTTCCACCATAGTCAGTATTACCACGTGAAAAGTTGTCACTCAGTCATTTAAAAGCATGTGAGATAATAGACTTAATTGTGGACTATGAACTCTCCTTCTCCGCTACATTTTCCTTCTGATGCTACAATAGCTCCCAGACACTTTGTGCCGTATAAACTGTCTCCAGTTAAATGTAAGTGTATGAATTAAAAATTATCATTACATACCATAAGAATGGGTATATAGGAGAAGACAATCTTTGCTAAGAGTTCCTTTTTTTTTTTTTATAGGTAGATTAAAGGTATTGCATGTTCTTTTCAGAAACATATTTCAAACTTAGCATTTTGCATTTCAAAGGGGATCAATGACATTTCTATATAAACTTTGTAAGAAAAGCTTTGTCACTCAGGATCCTTAAGAATCAAAGATATTACAGAATCACAGAATCACAGAATAGTAGGGGTTGGAAGGGACCTCTGTGGGTCATCTAGTCCAACCCCCCTGCCGAAGCAGGGTCACCTACAGTAGGCTGCACAGG
>Ga0065711_1033215_pt1 | contig 25912 bp, 12 predicted proteins | sample Hoacrofraction12_FD_59098 | JGI IMG/M metagenome (GOLD analysis project Ga0065711, IMG submission 59098) | Hoatzin crop microbial communities from Cojedes, Venezuela - Epithelial fraction 12 v2 (version 2) | ecosystem: Host-associated > Birds > Digestive system > Esophagus > Crop | place... | reverse complement strand
GGGGGTCAGGAGGATGGGGCCAAGCTCTTTTCAGTGGTGCCCAGTGACAGGACAAGGGGCAACGGGCACAAACTGAGGCACAGGAAGTTCCGTCTGAACCTGAGGAAGAACTTCTTCCCTCTGAGGGTGACGGAGCCCTGGCCCAGGCTGCCCAGGGAGGTTGTGGAGTCTCCTTCTCTGGAGATATTCAAACCCCGCCTGGACGGGGTCCTGTGCAGCCTGCTGTGGGTGACCCTGCTTCGGCAGGGGATTGGACTAGATGACCCACAGAGGTCCCTTCCAACCCCTACTATTCTGTGATTCTGTGATTCTTTACCTGAGGCTGAAGCTGTTGAAGTCTTTTTTTAATTTTCTGCACACAGCTACACTTTTATTCTTCTATTCTAGTCCCAATTTCAAGGGCATATATCAAAGTTGAAGTAGTTGCCCAAGAGTAAACATCTCCTTAAAATACAAAATACCTTTCTTTTTCAGTCCTTGAAGAACTGAGATGAATAAGAACACAAATTTAGATATCTAAAAAACTGGATACAAACTTGAGGAATAAAATGTAAAAAACCCCACAAAATAACCAGCCACATTCTACCACTTGTAGTGTGAACTTGGAAGAGAAAACCTGCTCTCATAGGTCACAGTGTGGAAAACATCACATCTCTTCTAAACCAGTGGGACAGCTTTTAACGAATCAATCTAGTTGTTGGGTTTTAAGTTTTTCTTTTTCTACAGAAACAAACACATGCTACACCGTATGCGTGCTGACTGGGCTACAGTATGTTGCGTGGTGATATCTGGAATCAGCCTCTTAAGGCAAGGTCAAGGTGACAATGTCCAGTCCTGCCCCCTGACGCTGTATCCACATGCGACTGTGAAAAGACACCTGAAAAACATGAAAAGATATTCCCAGGTCACTGGAGGCACCTTACATTTGTGTGTAAATATGTTTTGCCCACAGCTTTAGTGAGGGTTTCAGGAATCAAAATATGAATTAAATATGAAATTATGTATTCCCATTTAGCAGGGATGGCCACCATCTTTACCACCAGATATTTTGCAGCCCACTTCTCAACCCATTTCTCCTGTTTCTAAAGAGCATGGGAGCTATTGCAGCGAAACAGGCAGCAACATTTCAAAACAAATCCCTTTACAGACTTTAATCTGAGGAAAAGAGATTCGAGGTCTGTCGCCAGTGGTAGGAGATAATCTTGCAGGGTAGGAAGAATAAAGTGCCTGAGCTGTAGATAAAAGACGAACTCCTGCCGAGGAACATTATACAAGTGCTGAAGATGCTGGAAAACCGCCAGGGCTCCCCGGTGATGGCGGCTGGAGACACGAGGTACGCAGCCACCGTCCCGCCGAGCGACGGAGGAGAACAGTCGCAGAATTCGATCAAGCACGGCTACAGCAAGTGTCAGTGGGGACCTTCATCTTCAGAGCTGTCAGAAAGCACGGCCGTTCGCGGAGAGCCTTCGCCGCAGTGAACCGTCCTTTGTTTGCCGAGAGTGATGACAACTTCGACAGGGACGAAATAGGAGGAACAGAAATAACGGGACAATGACTTCTTTTTTATAAACCATGCACTTTAGCTGCAATGCTTAGCCTGTGCAAAATAATCCGGCAGCCAGAGCTGACACACTGTGTGAACATTAACTTTGTTAAGAGCCATTTACCATAATTTACAGAAAAACGAAGAGGTGTAAAGCACAACACTGAGAGAGCTATCCTGAATGAAGGAGCTGTGTGTCATTGTCTAATGCAGGTAAAAGGAAGAAACAATAGAGTATGTAAAATAAGTTTGCAGATCAGCGAATTCATAGGTAGTATAAATTGGTCAGAAAATGGAAGCAAGTGACAAAGAAATTGTATCTGTAACACTTTTTGCTAGCTATTTAGAAGATGTTCTGCACGTGTAACCTTATGCCAGGCAACGTCCTAGAAAAACAAAAAGCATGAAAGACGAAACACCCTCTGGAAGTCTCGGCAGGTTGATACTATTCAGACTTTGTGTTCCAAATGAATCTGAAAGAACGGTGATATTGTACAAAAAAGTACTGTCAAGAGAAGCCTGAGGTTCAGGGATGGGGTGGGGTTGGCAGTAGACAGGTATGCTGGTGGATATGGGGAGATGCTCCCCACAGTGTCTTCCCAGAAAAAAAATGTGTGTTAATATCTGTTTCATCTCTGGATAAAACAAACTCCTTAAAAAAAACAAAACAAAACAAAACAAAAAAAATTACAATGCCTGCCAACACATGCTGTAGTTCACCATCGTAGTGTTTATGTAGGCCATGCACTAAAATCAGCAACTCTATGTATCATCATTACTCCATTTTTTAATTACTATGTCAGTAGAAATCCACAGTACCTATGGCTCCAGCAAGTGCCGCAGTTCTGTCAGAAAAGGCATACTGAGGCAAAAGACTCAACCCTGAGACGTGCGTGACATATGCACAAACATGATATGGGAAGGTTTTTATACAAATTTTAAAATCACATTCATGTACACTACTGTAAAATCTGTTTAGATTCAAACACCTCATTGTTTCAGGCCATTGTGGGGTTGCCGTTGAAACCTATTGACTCCACTTGAGCACAAACATCCATCTGGGTAGTTCATTAAAATCCACCCTTTCGTAAGCTCAAAGGGACTTCTGACTGTTTAGTTCCCATGGGAAACATTAAAAGAAAAAAAATGCAGAGAAAAATCATAGCATGTCACAACACTTAATAAGAGCTACAAATGGAGTAATTTCAAATAGTTTGCTGTAACTTGATGGGATAAATATTCTGAGGTACTCAAGACCCTCAGGGAGAAGTGTCACAGGGATAAGCCACAGTGTGAAATTGCTGTTTGAGTGCTGAATACCAATTATTTGTGATTTAGTGTAATTTACTTTTAAACCCAGGAGCTTACCCACAAGCAGCTGGTGTATGTTTTAAATGATGTATCAAGGACTTGAGATGTGAAACATCCAGAAACAGCAACAGAAAGAGAAAAGCCCTCTGACAATGTTCTAGTTACTCTCAACCATCATATGAAGAAAAACTACAGGGAAAATGTGAGGAGTGAGGGACTGAGAGTGACACGTACGTAGACTATTCTGGATCTAAGAAGCTGCAGTACTGCAAATACATACTAATACAGTTACATGACCTGATTTTGAGCAAGTTTACTCTTGCAAAGAACTGAAATACAGTAGAGTGGGAACCCACCCACTCACTACATGCTCGTTACATACAGGCAAGAGGCTGAATTTTGCCCTTTTTAATGAGCTGCTAAATGGAGTTGGTCAGAAAACAAGAGTTTCTGCTCTAGGGAACATGCTTCTGGTTGGATCTCTTGAGGTCATTGCATCTTGGCCTTTCGACACCTTTCTCACGCTGGGAGCCAAACTTTCCTCCTTCAGCCAACTCCTTGACCAAGGAACTTCAGCGTAGCTGTTTTCCCCAGTTGTTCAGGGAGCAGACATTAGGTCAGAGTGGGACTCGGTGCACCCAGCTTCAGTCACCCAAACATCAATTACGCCTGCCAAGCTGGCTGTCATAGGCACCCAGCGTCATCCGTGGTGAGAGGCAGGTGTCAGCGGGAAGTGACGCACTGCAGCTCCTCATCCTAAAATCAAATTAAAATATGTCTTTCTCCATTAAAGGCGAGTCAATAGCTTGGCTATTGTTGATTAACTGATTTGAAGTCAGGTGAGATGAATCCAAAGCACAATTACGTGCTTCCACAGTGGAGGCAAGACAATCCAGCTTTCAGAAAGCAGGATATTAATTATTTAGAATAAATATATCTGTTATATAACAGTCTACATTTGCCAAATTTCTTCTTGAAGATGCCAGTAGTTTAAGGCTAAATCCACACAGTACTAGAAATGGAAGCTTCTACCTATGACAAGTCCAAATCTGTTCTGTCCCCATGTTGCAAGAAAAGCAGACCCTGAGCAGGCACAGGATTGAAGAGTATTGTGGAAATAACTAGTAAGAAGTTTTCAGAACTCTGCCGCCCAAAGCCCGCTAAAGGAACACAATTTTGACAGCTGCCACCACGTATCCTTTCAGCAATACCATTGAATCTGTAAGGAGCTTCCGGACGATGTTCTTAGTCATGTGGCTTAGTTTTAGGTAGTCCTGCAAAGAGCGGGGAGTTGCACTCAATGACCCTTATGTGTCCCTTCCAACTTGAGATATTCTCTGATTCTGTGATTCTGTGAATCCTACACCAGGTCAGTTGCAGGATAGTCCAGGTAATGGCCTTTGTAGGCGCAGATCAAAGGCTAGAGTGCTACTGATCCTCGTCTTACAAGCTCTCCTGGTTGTGCACCCAAATGCTTTCTTAAGCCCAGTAAGAGTTATTGCTTGCACAACTCTGTGCACTTTTATTCTCTTTGTAACCAGTGAACTAATCAGTATTTTCTCAGGTTCTGTTTGCATTGAAAGAGCAGATCCTTGCAGAAGTTACCTAATACATAATTTTGTGTTATGAAACAACCATCTTTTACCTGATCCATCCTGTCAGAAGTACAAACCATTAGCAAAGCCATCTATAACACTTGCAATACTCCTACAGAAGACTCTGAGTGTCTCACAAAACCTTGCCTCTATACTTCATCACTACATGTCTGAGTCTTCTTTGATTTTACAACATCACTGTTACGACAAGTCATGTAAAAATAAATGTCCTGTGAACTAATTTTAAATAGCCAATACTGGAAACTGCAGTGATTTTGATTGAAGAACTTCAGTTCAACAAGGTGAAAGAGCTTCATTCTACATTTTTAAAGCTATGGAAAAATTGAACTACTGGACTCGAAGTGATTTCTAAAGAACCTGAGGACCAGGTGAAGCAATCCATCAATCTGCTGTTGTGGCAAATGAGACCGAGTGCTGGGCTGCATTAGCAAGGTGGAGGGATGGGTTGATCAGGCTTCATCTGAAATGTTACATCATCTTTTGCATCTCCAAGTAGTAAAAGAGACAGACTCACATATTGGAGAAAGTCTAGAGGAGTGAGGGCCACTAAGATAGGGGGCTGGAGCACAGTGACCGTGAGTAAAGGCTGAAGGAACTGGAGTTTTGTAGTCTGGAGAAGAGAAGGCTTGAGGGATATCTAACTGCAGTCTTCCACAACCAAAAGTGGAGTTACAGAGAAGATGGGTGCTTCTCAGAAGTGCACAGAAAAAGCAGAGAAGGCAACAGCCACAAGTTAGAGCAGAAGGAATCCAAGCTGTAGGTAAGAAAAAAAAACTCTTCCACTTTCGAGTGGTTAAGCACTGCAACAGGTTGCCAAGAGTGGCTGCAGAGTCCTCATCCCTGGACATACCCAACACTGGACAAAGCCCTTGGCAACCTGGTCTACTGTTGAAGCAGAAAAGGAGGTTGGACTCCATAGGTGCCAATGGTGCCTTCCAAACTGAATCTTTTTTTATTATTATCTGTTTCTGTTGTCTTTATTTCATGAAGTTAGCACTTTGTCTTACCTCCAGATGGTTCTATTCCACATATTTTTCCATTGCTAAGTAGTTTGGTCTAAAATGCAAGAAGCTTTCATGTGCTCCACAAACTTTGTTTCCCATCTGGTTTCAACAGACCGTGTCATTAGTATTTCCTCACATTTTGGAATGAGGGACACAAAATTCATGTCGTGAGAGGAAAAAATTCCTTCCTTATCCAGCCAGCAACAGAAGACTCTCCACGCTATCAACTCACCAGAAGCCTCGTCTGGAGGAGCAGACAGTACTCCTTCAGTTTCACAGCTGCCCATGACAAAAAACCCTTCTCAAAGTTTTTCCCATGCTACATTAACACTGAATAATAACCAAGACAGGATTTTAGAATAATTTTTGTGCAATTTTGAGTAATTTTAATAGAAGTAGTAAAGGAGGACAGAGTTGGTAGAGCATTTCTAACTTTCACTGCAACCTCATACAGGATGAGAAGTTAATCCTCTTCCCCGCCAGCTTAATCATGAAATGTCAAAAATAAATATTAAAGTTTCATAAATTTTCCTAACTCTTTTTGCCTCTTAAGTCGGAAACTTGAGCAGATTTTTAATCTAACTCTTCTGATTCAACCAATTGGCTAGAATTTTTCCCACTTCACAAATTTCTTTAAAATGTTCTAGGCTAGATATCAACAAATACAATTTTCCCTATATAAATGGCAACTGATACACATATCTGCATACATATAAGAAATAAACTAGCCTTCAATGTGTGAAAAACTCTATTATCTCTGAAAAAAAATCCTAAAGCCTTTTTAAAAATATATTTTTCACAATTTCACCATTTTTTCCCAATTTTTTCGCTTAATTTAAGTAGGTATTTTCATTTAAAAGAACTAAATTTGGTTGTGATGTATTTCTTTCACTGTAATAAATGCTATTCAGTTTCATGGTCCTGAACGTCCTCTTCATTCATTTCCAATCCTGTTGGACTCATTCTATCTAACGGAAACAGTATGAGATTATAAACTTCTGAGTAGTGCTGAATTATCATTCCTTTCACACATTCTGACTGCTGTTGGTGTGAAAGTTTTTTATGCTGTAGCTCCTATCACAAGGAAAAAATTTCTTATGCCCCTGTCCTGTAACATGCATTTTTCTTTAAAATTTTGAAAACAATCTCAATATTTTTTCTCATTGATTACTCATAATTTCTTTTTCAGCAATATTTACTTCTATGTGGCAAAAGATTTTGTAATACGTTCTCTGAAAAAGATTGTCTGCATAGCTTATATATATTCACATTTTTTTCTGCCCGATTCCTTTCTCCCCTAAGACTGCAGTCACATCATACAGCTCTATAGAAAGGTATCATCTAGGTCTCCATATGACTTTATCCATAGGTAGGTTGTACCAATGGATAAAGTAGGCAGGTGCGTATCTACCAGTGAACTCCTATTCTTTTACTCTCGTCCAGGCTGATAACTACTGCTGATAGTTGATAGTTATTTAAAATTCCAAACTGGATTTCATAGAAAGAAAGAAAGAAAAAAAAAAGATATCCTTATTAAAAAGAAAATTGTATTTACCAAACATGTGAGGACAGAGGAATGGAAAAGCATCTGTAGATCTACCAGTTAGGTCTCAAACACCAATGCAAATAACTACTGCTTGGAGAAAGAACGTTCCCAAGAATGTCACATTGAAGACAAGTCATCCTAAAGAATAGGTCATCCTTCCTCAGAGGAACAGAAATATAAGGTATGAATATTTCAGGAACTCTCACAAAGCCTTTGGAGCTCATCTGCTTTGTCTTGTAGGACAGAATTTTTTTTTTTTAGGATGTGTTCCTACTCCACCTTAGTGCTTATAATTAATGTTGTATTGATGAATGACTCTTTCTTGACTGGTTCTACCTCGAGAACTCAACCGGTTCAGTATCCAAGTCTTTTCTTCCTTTATTTCTATAGAAGAAGCTGTAAAGGTCAGCTACTTCTCTTGCGGGTCATTTTTTGTTTTACTGTCCCTTTTGAGGAAGAAGCAGCAACTTTATGAGACACCCTAACTCTCTTCTCCTCCTTTGTACGCTCTTCCACAATTCACAGCTGCAAAGGCTCTAGGTCTTATCCTGTGAGAACAAGGGTCTGAAGTTTAATGGCAAAACACTCTAAAATGTTCATTTTTATAAAAATTGGTCAAGTAGTTACATTCAAAGATTTTCACTTATGCAAAATGGAGTTAATGAAGGTCCTTTTAAATGGTGCTGCCCCATTATTCATTAAGACAAAATACAAACCTGGCTACGGCAGACCTTTGCAAGTAACTGCATCACCATTTTCCACAGCACAGTTAGGCAGTGAATATCCTGAACTCTAAATAACATGCTTGAAATAAATACCTTCTCACAAAATATTTAAAATCACACTAAACCAAAAGCTGTAGCTTATTATCTATTAATACTGTACGTGGTATGCAAGACTGGTTAATATCTGTTCAATATCCATGAAAACATATTTAAGACCTTAATACTCTAATGAAGTATTTTATAATTTCATTAATTATATTAAAAAACCAACATTCAGTGATCCCAGAACATATAACACTACAAGAATTTCAGACTTAGTGTTAAAATATCTACATATGTTACACATAAATCAAGCACTAGTCATTGTTTTACCTTTTCTTTGTCATGAAATCAAGAAAATAAGTTAAAGACTCTTGTTAATACTAAAATAGATTTCTCTTCCTGCTACAAAATTAGCTTCTCCTTTCCCATGCCTACACTTTCTTTATCTTTGAGATGCAGCCAGATTCCCACTTTCTGCAGTAAGAGTTACTGACTCCCAGGACAATCTAGTGTCCAGCTTCCTTGTATTCAAGCATTCTGTTTCACAAAACTGTGCAAAACTATATTTGCAAGACTTGTAAAATTTTTACACACAGTTTTGATGCATTTATGGTATAAGAAATTTTCCCATTATGTGATCTTCATTTATTTGCATTCAACAGGTTTTTTCTTTAACAATCTTTTATTGAACCTCCAGTTGTGAAAATAAGTTCTATATCAATACCCAACCTATAAATGATCAGGGTGATATTCCTGTCCAGGTTAACACTCCTAGCTGATCTTTGGGCAATTTCCACACAGGATGTTTCTTCATCTGTATTGCAGTCACTGCCTTTTTAACTGAATATGTATTTCTTCAGGTATTGATAGTTTATTTTTAGGCATGTAAAAATACCTGTCCACGTGCTTTTGCAAAATGCTCCTCTTTTCTGTGGATCTTGCTGCTCTGCACGAACACGCGGCTCTTTACTCTGGGTACAGTTCTTCATGCTGTTTCTTGAAAACACATTTCATCTACATTCTCCAGACTCCTCTGAAGTCTCAGCTTTTGCTTTGTCTAGCATATTCCAATGGGTTTGACATTTGCAGTCCAGTATGGCACCGCCTTATTTCCTTTCCAAATCTAGTCTATTTTTATTCTTATGAATATTTTATTCTTATGAAAGTCTGGCAATTTGTTCACACTTTCCTCTAGCCTTTCCCCTCCTCCCACAAATTTTAGTTAGGAACTTATAGTATTCTTTTTCTTAATATTCTTTCTTTTATTTTTCTTGGATCTGTGATTATAATTACAGCCTTGTTTAAAATAAGGAACCACGAGCCTTACAAATTGGCTTAGTACATTTACATATGCTATAAATGCCTTAAAATTCTTTCCCTCTTGAGTGAGATCAATACCAGAACTCAAAAGAACTATGTTGAGGGCAGTTCTACCATTTCATGATTGCTCTGGCTTCTTAAGTTAGGTCTATTAACCGGTCTACTTTACCTTATTTAAATGCATACTGCTAAGAAAACACAGATTGTCTACCTAGGACTTTTCAAAAAATGAAATACCCTTTGCTCCCAATATTCTTCATTAACACCATTCAGTTTCATAAGGAAACAATTTCCGTATTCAAAGTTAATTAAATGATCTGCAACACACTTTGAATTTGAGCTTCTTTGGAGTTTTTACTTTCTCTGCAATATTTGGCTATCATCTTCTGGTTCTACTTTCATTCCTAGTATCGTACATTAGCAGTTAATGAGGTTACAATTGAAATATCATTTCACAAGAGCCTTGAGGACTGTTAGACACCGATGCTACTCTTAGAGGAAGAAGTTGAGGAGAGCAGAGATTTAAGTTTCTCTGCAAGGCTAACTGACTAATTGACACCTGATAATTAAAGCTGATTGATCTAGACTCTCCAGGGGACATCACACTGCAACCCAAGCCACTTAAGGGGATGATTAAGCTTACCTCCTACTTTACCCTTAGAAGTTTTGACCATGGAATAATATTGCACTGCAAGTATATTTTGCAATACACAGGGTGTATTTTCAATTCCTGTCAAAGAGTCAGGATTTTAGGTCACAATGTTAGAAAAAATCAACACACTGACACTTCAAAGAGTTAGTGGTAGAAGTTGGATAATCAGTAACTGTTTTGTTTTTAAACTCCAACTAGAAACACATCAGTGTAACTCTGCAGTCAACAGACAGGGAATTGCTCATTTTATAATCATGAATATTTCAAAATCATTTATGGCACAGTACTGTAAGATTAAAAATGTTTTTAATGAGAACAATTCTTAGGAGGATATACTGCTACACTGAAATTCTGCTTACACCGTACCCAAGTCTTTGAAAGCTACACATCTAACATGTTACTTTCAAGTCATTAAAAAATAGACCAATGATACACTTTATCAAAACGAGTACCACGTTTTTATGAAGCTTAATAGAAATTAACCTTCTTGCAGCAGACTTCTTCGCGAGTGACTGCGTTGGCACGTTTGTTGACCCTGACCTTCAGCATAAGGGATGGGAGTTTGCTTTGAGGGTTTGAATGGGACCTATCTCGGAGGCACAGGAGGCATGGCTGTCGCACAGTTGGCCAGTGCATTCCCACATCCCCTCAAATTTTTAAGGTGAGAACAAAGAATTGCAGATTTTGTAAATAATTTAAGCCTTTGGCTCTTTGTCTGGTCCTGTGGGGAACAGTACGTGCGTGTGTCTGGTGTCAATATGACCTACCCTGTTCTACATAAAAGAAACCAAGACTCCAACTTGCGGTAATTCAGGTGCCCTCTGCTGAACCTTCGCTGGTGGCACAGATGGTTCCTGAATACCAATGCCCATCGCACACTTTGTTGTTGGTAAGGAACGACATACCTGACTCTGTAATCAAACGGGTGAAGGGACTGCGAGCAGCTGACTGCCGTTGCTTCTTGCTGAGGAAAAAGGAGGGGAAAAAAACCCCAGAGCTCTTTTATGCAAGCTTGATGCATCACGGTGGGATCCAGGTTTCAGTACAGGAGTGGCTCTGTAAGTATCACAGCTTGTGCACAAGCATAATGTCTAAACTGAGGGTTATATTTTGAAACTTCTGCTATTCTGACACAAGGAGTGGTGGCTAGAAGAGAAAAAGTCACGTCTGTCTGTGCCACATGGTCTCTCCTGCCTGCTCATGTCAGAAACTATTCTCCTTCCCAATTTAAACCAAGGATCATTTTATCCATACACTGCCTCAGCAGTTCCTGGAGTGGGAATCAGACCGTCCTCTCTACATTATTGGTTTGCGCTAACACCTCCAGCCCAGTGAATCTTGATTTCTTTCATACACAGGTGAAAAAAAGGAGTAAAAACACTCTGATCTCATAGTAACTGGTAAAAGGGGAGTGCTGCAAGTTTTAGCACCATAGGATGAGGAGGGGACTGCCAAGCCAAGCGGCGTGTGCTGTAAAAAGGTCGTGATGTAGGTGGAAAAACTACTCACGCTGAGTAAAAGCAAAGAGTGAGCTCTGCTGTGCTGCTGAAACACACATTTTAGTATGTGTGCTGTGTCTGAAATCCTACCCCTTCCTATGTCGGTCCTTCTGTTCTAACTTGCCGCAGGCAGCTCAAAATTTTAGAGGTTCTGGGTCATTCCCAGGAAGCTATTTGTTCTTCTGGGCTTAGCAAAGGGTCTGTCTCGCTCTCCCACAGCAGGCACGCAGAAGTACAGCACTGCAGCTCTCACTGCTGGGGCACCACAATAACTTCTTTGGATTTACTCCAGAAACAACATATGGGAAGATGAAGCTTTGTAGCAGATGTATAACGGGCAGAGAGACAGACTATAGCGTTGAGACAGGAGGAAAGGGAAAAGATGAAGACAAAAAAATAAAGGAAAATAAAATACAGAAATACAGTGATGGTGCAGGAGAAAAGCCACACAGGGGATCCCGCCTCAGGAATAAACAGAGGAGAGAAGTGAATTGGAAAAGCAGAAAACAATACTATAGAAGGAAAGATACACAGAGATAGAAATGTGTCCCAGGGGACAATCTAGACTGAAAACACTACATCCCAAAGAATGAAAACAGGGAAGAAAAATCATCCCAGCATTCCTTGAAAGGAAAATCAGGCTGACAGGTGAATGAATTATTGAACTTTGTTAGCTGTAAAATAAAAATTAGACACACACCGAGGCACGTAACCTTCTTCCATTCCTACATCTAGATTAAGACTCATATCCCTAAGCCAGATACATACAAGATGAATCTCAGTCTCTTCCCCTGACGAGCTTTTGGTCTAATTTATGTGAAAGAAGCATAGCTTGGAAAAAAGAGAACTGCCTTTTGTGATAAAATGGGACCTTTTTTCCTGCCTTCTTCCGCAGCATACACACGCTTCCACCACTGCAGACCTGCGTGTTTAATGCTACTGCTACAGGCTGTACCAAGCGTCAGCCCCTTGGTGAGGTATCTCCTGCACCTTTCCTCCCCGACTTCCGAGCACTTCTAAACCCAGCAGCCAGCTGCAGTCCTTGTGCAAAGACCTGCTCAGCAAGGCCCTGCTGCTGGAGAAGAACGTTTTAGTTCTTTCCACTGAAAAGCTACCCCACCACACTTCCAGGTCATGAGGTTCAATAATTCAAAGCCAGTATTTTCAAATTTTCGGAGATGTAAAAACATCCTGCCTATGCAAGTGACATCCAAAAACTTAATCAGGCCAAGCAGCAACCTGATGCTATAATTCCTCTTTTGCTTCATTTTCTACCACAGCATCTAACTTAGCACTATCTCTGTGGTACCTCTTATTTGCCTTTAAAAAGATTGTTTTACTGGTTTTTCCATGCAAAATAAAAAGCAGCAATATTTCTATCACAGAGAATGGCAAAAAAAGCCTAACCAGGACCCTTCTTGAAATACACTCCTTATCTTTACCTTTCATCTGGATCACAGATGGCAACTTCTTTTATAAAGCATGTATTTTACTGAACATAAATATTGATAAAAAGTTGTCTGTACTCATTATATCCTGATATTTAAGTCAATATCGAGCTAATAAATTATGGAGAGATTCCAGTAGAAGTACTTGAACTTCAAAAGAACAGTTATCACAAGTGTGCCATAAACAGTGGTAGCAAATCAAAATTGACAGGGGAACTTGTTCAGAAAGCTTTTGCTTGGAAAAGCAATCATCAGCCTGGTCCTCTGCCTTGCAGGAGCAGGGCTTCAGGGATTGCCTTCAGATTAGGATCAACAACTGCACAGCTTGAAAGCACAAGTAAACCCAAGAAACTGTAGTAGGCATAGTGTCTGGAACATAAAGCACAGAAATCACGAAAAATAAAAGGTAACTAAGTATACAACGACCCCTGTAACACACCAGCAGCAGCCAACGAAACAAAAGAGAACAGCAGGCGTAGGAAGGAATGTGAAACATTTTAGTCCTAACTGAATGATTTGTGCTCCGAGCTTACCTTTGTTGGTACATAAATAGCAGCATTATTAATAAACATTGTTCCCGGGCCACATTTTCAGAAAGATTCATGTATACCTTTGTGGTACTGGCTACCCCACTGCTGCTGACTCTAAATGTAAAATATAGAAGCACAAAGGATTTGCATATGTTAAACATACTTGCCTATAAATGTGGGTACCTAAACACATTTGGTATGTATTTGGTATGCAAACATCTTGCTGTTTCCTTCACACTAGTACAAGTTTAGCTGCTACTGAGGCATTAGGTTTTTGGGGCAGAGGATTTAAAAATCAGCAGCCTATACCATCTATATATGAGCAGGCTGATACAAGCTTTAAATAAGCAGAGCACTCACTACCTTGATCGTCCCAAAAATACAAATGCAGTTTTTAGTAAAGACCTACTACAACACACAAAGCTGTGAAAAATTAAAACTTCATTGGGTCCTTTTACATTACATGATCAAAAATCATCCTTTTAATGAAGTGAGGGACAACCTTGACTGAGCAAGGCAGAATCTCATTTGCTTTTGTATAACATTTTTACTGTTGTGACACTTTAAGTCCATTTAAGGAGAACTGGACCATTATCCCAAACCACCACAACAGGAACGAGTACACAACCAAAAGGATGCAAGTAACGCACATTGAAATATTTGGCTGAAGTTTTGGCAGCAGGAAAGAGAGCTGGCTGGACAACTCTATATGGAATGGCTAAGGAGATGCCATTTGCACAGCAGGAGAGAAATCAGCTCCTGAAATGGTTACGGAAAGACCACACAGAAAACTACCTGCCTGGAAAGGACAAAAAGTATTTTTGGCCTTTGTAGTTACTGATTCTTAATGGTGCAGTGTACAGGCACAAATTATTTAGACAGAACCCTGCCTGAGTCGGGCTAGAAGGGAAGCTAAGAATTGTGGTATGCTTCGGGCTTTGATGTGATCTAGAACTGTTTACTCAAAAAACAGGTGTTTTCTTCTGCCTTTATATTGTGACTTCCATTCAAAGGACACAACATGCTTTACAGACACATGTTTGCCTTAAATTATAGGTCCCACCGCAGGTATTTGCTTTTGCATTTCTATCGTGGCGTCCATGCAAGGGCCACTGTGTGCTTTACAAACACTCATTTTATTAGAGCCATAGGTCCCACCATGGATAGTCAGCATTTAGAGCTTATTAAAAAAAAGAAAAAAAGTACAAGAAGCACCGAGAAGAAAGCCTGGCATTTTACCCAAGGCTTTTGCTGCTCCTACCTTCACAAGGGTATTGTCGACCAGCAGTGTGATGACCTAGAAAAATCTGCCTGGTTTTGTGATGAGCTAATTTCTTGCCCATTTCACATTTCCAGAAGGCTAGAAAAGCTGACACAATTTTGGTTTATAATAGTATACATTGTAGGCTCTTGCTTTGTATTCTATCTTTTTCACAACAGTGTCTTATTGAGAAATCCACCTTAGGTGCTTTGAGGTGTCCCCAAAGACAAGCACCTATTTTTACTAACAACAGAATTTAGAAGATTAACTTCTTTTTCTACAAATGCCTCTAAAGAACCAAGTGAATATTGATGTGACAAAGCTACTGGAGCACCTAACGTAACAAACAAAATAAATCAAAGCGGCACAGGAAGGACAAGACTGCCTTGTGCCCAGTTGTGTTTCTGCAGGCAAACTGGACAAAATGTGCCTTGGGAGGAAAGCTGGGGCTGGGGGTAAAGTGCATACAATACGATGGCTACAAAGAAATCTGCTCAGTTTATGAGATCGTTAGGAGAAGACCTGCAATTAAGGTTTATATTTCATGCTTCTAGGTAAATCAGAAGATTTCCGTAACACCACAGCATACTGGATACTTGACTATTTTGGAAATCCAAGTGCTAGAAGTTTCTTTGTTCCCGGTGGAATTTCAGTCTGTAAGTATTTTAATAATTTATCATCTTAAAAACAGAAGTCAGTTGTTATTACTTAAATTTATTATATAAGCCATTTTAAAGCTGCTATAATCTCTTTACTGATACCCTGCAGCAGATAATTTTGTCACCTACCATAAGAAGAGTTTCTCAATAAAACTCTTCCTTAAACAGGACTGGCACTGGAAAAGTCTTTCATAGCACTGCCTGTTATCCAAGGAATTTTTTTCCTTCAGTCTTAGGCTGTAAGTACTGTAAATTAAGGGGTTTACATAAACTAGTACTCAAACTCCTCCTTACCACCTAGCTTCAGGCTACCACCCGTTCCTGCAATGACAGCAATGCTTCCTCAGGCAGCCGGCTTTAATACAATTCCTATTTGAGGTTTCGGTCCACACCCATGTTTTTTAATCCCTGAATGAATGATGGAATCAGGAAGTTTCTTCTGGTCGTCAAGGTCAAGCAGGGCCACTGCATCTCAGCACACTACTGTTTCGCAGCCTCTTTAAAATTCAAAGCTTCTGTCATCCTTGCTTAGGTAACACTCCACCAGTCACCGGGAATATAAAGGCACACAGAACAGTATGAGCAAATCAACGTCTTTCTTGCCCCAACTGAAACTTTTCAGGAGGTAGCTTACAAATGGCAAGCAAGTTCTTTACATATTTTGTACAAAGTGCTTCTGCTGGCATGAATGCTCCTACAAATGCTCTACCAGCCCGCTGGCGGCAGCTGAGACAGCTCCTCTGCTGAGCAGCAGCATGACCTCTCGCTATCAAAGATTACAGCAGCATGAAATTCTGACTCTCTGGCCTGATGCTAAAGGGTACTGGTTTAGCCCCTGATGTGCTGGGAAAAGACACTACCATAGACCTACTACACTGAGCCGTGAGGTACATGTCCACCCTCTTGTTAAGGACTAACACGTAAATGAACACATTATCGCTTTATGCACTACATACACGCCAACACCCAGTGATGGACTAATTATCTTTAACCTAATGTGTCACTTCAGGCATCAGCTCCAAGATTTATGTAATGTCATATATAAAGTTTGCTTTGGCCTATCATCTACTCTGACAATTTTTAATCTCACACTACTCCCTTTTGTTCCTTTTAACCGGATGTGTCACCTCAGGCATCAGCTCCAAGATTTATATAATGTCTTACATAAAGTTTACTTTGGCCCATCTACTCTGACGATTTTTTATCTCATACCACTGCCTTTTATTCCCTCCCCTAATGACTCATTACAATTACTTGCTCCTCCCTTGGGACAGGATCTGGAAACAGAAATAGAGAGCGTAACTCTGAAATCTGATGTAGCAGGCGCTCAGTACCGCTCCTGGTTTTGGCCAGGACACATTCCAGGTAAGAGCTGAAGTGCAAGGGCATTTTGCACATTTATGTATTTACAGTAGAAAAAGGGATCATCTTCAGTATAAATGTGAAAGGACCACGTCCATCAACAGCCCCGCAGCTTTCTCTAAATGTAAAAACAATAGTAGCCCAAAAATGTTACATCGGGCAATGTAAGGAGGCTTTGCACAAGCAGTGCTGTGTGATAGGAAGGAATCTGCCTGAAAAAAAAATCAACAGGAAGAGGGCTTTTTCAAAATGTTTCATTGTTCTGGTAATGAATGAGTAGAGAATACCAAGAAATGTATTTTTAAAGGATTTGATTAAACAACAGTGGCAGACAGAGTGGCTTATTTTTTTCCAGTATAGACTGAAGAAACATGGATGACACTCTACAGGCCAAAAAAAAAAGACTGTAGCAAATGAGGCTTGAAGTACCAAACGGTGTGAACAGCAGCAGAAATAAAGGCCAGAGTTTTCATGAAGGCAAACCTGGCAGACAATAATGTCAGCGTCAGCAAAGGGAGAGAACAGGCCAATGAAAACAGTATCACAAGCCGAAGCAAGAGCACAGCGAGGACGCTGGACACCACATCAGTGACAGAAACGAAGAGGAAATGAGTCGAGCATAGTCCATGTGGTTCATATGCTCCAAACACAGACACCTGTCGTGGGGCAGGCATAGGGAGCTAAAAACCATACAAGTTATACTTTAAACCTACATTTATATTTGACATCCTCAAAGGGATCTTCCCTCGTATTTATCTTCCTCTTGCCAGAGTGCCCTGTTGTTAGATTGGGGACCATGATCAACCTCCGTCTGGAAGTTTCCGTCCATAGAAATGGACACAACATTTTCTGGGCTTGCATTGAAATGAACATCTTTTCTTCTCCCTGTCTAAAATATATTCACACAAAACCTGATCAGAATGCCTATCCAAACTATTTCCTGAAGGATTTTGTCTTACGAACACGTGGAATAAATAAGGTGAACTATAGAGAAGCTGTTAATAATTGTTTTTAACAAGCCATAAAACCAAAACAAACCACAAACTTTACACAAGAGTGGAACTTGTTTCTGCCTATGCCGAATGAAATGGAAATCTCAAGGTGAGCCCTTTACTTACACTGAAACTTACTTTTCTGATAAAAGTACAATCTTGCATGAAACTAAATGGCAAAGTAACACACAAATATATCAATGAGATTAACAAACAGCATCTGTTATTAGCACTTGAGTGTAGCAGACTGGATAGCAACTGAAGATGCTGAAGTAGAAATACAAGCTGGGTTTGAGGAATACTGTACCATATATATCCTTGCAGAAAAAAGGACTAATTCAAAGAGCACTGCGGGATCCCAAGTATCTTCTTTAACTTCATGATATCTGAAATTTTCTTTTGGCCTTCATGTTACAATTCTAGAGAGTTGCAAATACCTGATGCTGCATGGCATGTTGTATTTTTAGTACTACTGGTGTCTACAGGACTTTTAGGCTGTATTCAGTCACATGTATCCTTATCTCATAGTATTTACCTCCTATGTATTAGTACAGAGTATTATAGATAATATTATATGGGTGGTCATACATAATATCAGAGCATTTCCTAAATACCCTCAACAGTGTTTACACAGCTGCTGATTTAATGATTTCTTTTCAAAACGATACGAGTACCAGCACACAGAACATGATCGATTCGCAGGGGCTCTTTCTGAAATACGCACAAAAAGCCACCAGATGGCAATAAAACCCAGCTAACGAGAAAAGTTCTGCCTTTACGCAATGTTCAAAATCATTTTCAATTGTTGCCTTGCTTTCTTACTGCTAGCGGACATGCAGAAAAAATCCACTTCCATGGTTCAAGTAGTGTTCACAATTCAGAAGCACCTGAAATGAAAACTGGCAGTAGTCACATATTACACCAACATGAGTGAGTTGAGTGAAACAGTAGTACAACTGCCCACCATAGACAAATGCAGCACAGAAATGCTAAATATTCAGCATATCTCTCCTGAATTGCTACAACAACTTTTCACAATATTCCCAGTTTCTGTCATATCCTCATTCTTTTTCTTCTTCTTTATTTATCCTTTTTAGTGTTTGCTCAATTTAAACTAATAACATTAATCATCAGGACTGAGATCACTACCTCCTTACATCCTTCTTTTTTCCTCTGTTTTGTAATTATAGATTCTTTCAGTGTAAGTGGTAACAGTGCGATCTACAATACACATTATTACCTGTTTTAGCTGCTCTCCTTTATTTACAAAAGCTTCACAATTTTAATGTGTATTGCCAGACGACACACAAACACTGTTTTTTCTCCTTAAAAGCAATTGCTCTTTTTCCCCTGTTACTTGCAATATCATCACACATATCTCAGTTTGGTTATTTACTCAGGCACATACGCAAGAACCTATTCTTGGTGAGTATATTGTCATGTACATAAGAAATTAACTATGGTTTAAAAAGAAAAAAAAATTGCATCTATATAAAAAAATCTACACTGGTAGATGAGAAAAACTCTAGAACTTTCTCAGACACAACAGTTAAGCAAAAATTGCTAGCTAGGCTTTATTTTCACACAGAACTACACATAGTCATGTGTAAAAAGAAAACAGTCAGAGTGAATGTCAAAGAACAGCTCTGCAACTGATAGAAGACTTCCATGAACTTTGCCAGCGCGTGTCAGCCAAAGACCTTGCACCGGCACTTCTTGTTCTTCAGCAGCTTTTCCAGAGTGTTTCTTACACGCTTTGCCACTCAGGGTTAGTTTCATAACAGTTGCTTTGTCTGCTGGGAAGGGCGTTATGCTGAACCACCAAACTGTACGTCACATCAATCAAGCTTGTTCACTTTTCCAATGCTTCATGAATTTGGGCCACTTGGCTCTTCCGCTCAGCTAATTCTTCATCTCCTCATGTAACAGCAGAATGCTGAGAGGGCTTTGCTCCTTATCCAATTAAAAAACAAAAAAAAAAAAGAAAAAAAAAAGGAAAAGGTGGGGAAAATGCTAAAGTATCTTGTCATCTCTTGCAGTAGGAGAGGTGAAACTACTGGGTGATTTGGGAATCTTTGTGTTCCTCCATTTCCTCCACAGGAAAATTGGACTTTCTCCCTCTGCAACCCTCGCTGAGAATTGCTGCTGAGGTTGCTGCAACAATTAATTTGTTAAACCACTTTACTGAAGCCACACTAGGCTCACCGACAAACCCTGGAGGAGAACTTGGGCTTGAAGGTCTGAGAGTTGTTTGGCCCTAATGAATGGAAATACGTGACAGCAACACTCGTTATGTTTTCCATAATTCAGCTGCTCGACACTACCCCTCCCTGCACTGCAGCACTTAGTAAGGCCCTTAATGTCCCCTTAATCAGTCCCTACTCAATGTTACTGCTCTGCTGCCTTCTCTGTGTGACTCTTTTCCCAAAAGATATTAATAGCAGTTTCAAAAATAAAAACTACTGACATCTCCATATGTTATACAGTAGCAAGCTCCTTCCTTGACTGATTTATTTAAGTACAGAAGTTGCTAAAATTTCTAAGCTGTTGTTGAAGGGAAAATCAACACCTCTACCAGTGAAGCATTACATCTTTTGGGACTCCTTCTGTGCACCAGTCACAACCAATCAAAGAAATAAGTCTTTGTGTGTCCCTTTGCCAGAGCACGGAGAATTCTTCTTGGCCAAGTTCTCAGCAAGGACCATGGGTCATTAAGCTTAACATCTGCTCTCCTTCTTCAGTAGCTATTTTTAACGCTTACCCATGTTGGGTGAGAAGGCAGTATGTAGCACACCTGAGATTCAGATTTAACCACACAGGTGTCAGAAATTTAGTGTAAAACTGTGCCACAAGTGATGGTCCTCTTCAGGAGTTTCAAACAGGAGGTTTGTTAGCTCTGTCTTCGGTGTGAAAGTGATTTTAAACGTCCCCAGAAAGTCAGTGAAATAATGATTAACAGTCTCAGCAGAGCACCGTCTTCAAGCCTGCTCAGCTAAATATTTTTTCTCAATACAATTTTGCCATCCTGCTGAAAAGGACTCTTCTTTTGCAATCTTCACAGGGTGCAAGACTAGCTGGTGGAAGACACTTAAACCAATATGTGTTAACAATTTACCTTTCAAATGAGGTTACCCATTTTTACAGAAATTTCAGGTATAGAAAGGTCTTAAGCTACAACACTTACATCGATCTGAACACATGAATGCCATTACAAGCTTTGTCACCTAATATTTCACTTCTTTGTAATTTCCACGTTCTGTATTCTACTGTATTGCTGATTTCAATGAAATGTATGTAACTACATCTGGAAGAAAGTTTTAACCTGCTGGAATAAGAGGAAAGCCTGAAGCATTCCTTCCATCACTTAGTAATCACGTCATCATCACAGACGAAAAAGGGAGTGAAGGAGAAAACACTAATGCTACTAGCTTCAGTGTATGAGCTCATGTAGACCAGCATTGCTCAGCTTGTCTTGGGTTTTCATAAAAATGCTGTTCATTTAACAAAACCATTCTTCAGGTTAAAAAAAAAAAAAAAAATCTCCACATTATCACTCACTTTCATACTTCCCCCAGCACGGTGGTGGAAAAGTATGAGTCACTACAACTCAGCAAGAAACTCACAGTCCAGGAAAATGAAGAATGCCATTGCCAAAGCCGGTGGTCGCTGGAAAACCAAAGAGAAACTCTAATTACACATTGCACTTGAATGCCTAGTTCCAGAATCGAATCCAGACACTTCTGCTAGATCCAAATACAGTATGCATACGGAATTAAGCATCCAACGAACTCATAAGCAATGTTATGCTGAATCCACCACTATCTGTGGTAGCCCACAAACTGTCCTGAGGACACAGATCAGTCTTGGCTCGCTGTGGCATAGCTGCTGACTTGGGGCAGCGGGGAAACAAATATGCTGGCTTGGGATCCACAGCCAACTTCAGATGGGTTAAAACAAAACAAAGAAAAAGGTGCATTTTCTGGCATGTCGGGTTGCGTGAAAAGATGAGTTGTGCACACATTGTGCCACACAACTGCAATGGTATGCATTTCCCTGAACAAATTACACTCAGTACAATTTTACTTCTCTTCCTAGATCCCCTCCTGCCTTTATATGGCCTTTACATGAAAAAAACCACATAACTTAAAAAAAACAAAACCGACAAACTCTAAAAAACCCTAAAGAACTATAAAGGCCAGTCACCTTTTTTTTTAAAACCAGAGCACCTGAGAGGAAGCAGGTGCAGTATGAAAGAGTCGCCTTTAGGGACCTTTAGGGACCCCACTGCACGTCACCCCATGGCGATGCCCGAACTCCACGTGCATACAGCACCATGCCAGGGGGCTGCCCGCCCTCTGCCAGTCGCCTGCCTTGCAAACTGTCCCTAACAAATCTGATGTACCCATGGACATACCCGTCATAGGACCAGAATGCCATCATGGTATAATTGTGATGTGTTTTCAGGTTGTGTCCCTTACGGGTGGTAGTCAATAAATGCCCACCTTCTGGATCCTGATCAGCTGGAATCATCTATCGCTCTCTCCAGTTACCTGAGAGGAGGTTGTAGTGAGCCAAGCATTGGTCTCTTCTCCCAAGTAATTAGCGGTACGGACGAGAGGCAACGGCCTCAAGTTGTGTCAGGGGAAGTTTCGTTTGGATATTAGGAGCAATTTCTTTACTGGAAGAGGGGCCAGGCATTAGAACAGGCTGCCCAGGGAGGTGGCTGAGTCACCATCCCTTGAGGGGTTAAAAAAATGTGTAGATGTGGCACTTCAGGACATGGTTTAGCAGGCACTGTGGTGTTGGGTTGATGATTGGACTTGATGATCTTAGAGGTCTTTTACAACCTCAATGATTCTATGATTCTGTGATTCTGTATTTGAGAATACCAAGCTGCTCAACTCTGGCAAAAGTGAGCCGTGTAAAACTTTCTAATAAACCTTTGAGGTGCCTCTAAAACAGGGTGTCTCAAAGGACAGCCAGGAATAGGGCAGGGATTTTCCCATGATAACAGTTCTGCCTAGGCTCCACTTTGAATGCCTACACTCTTTCATCCAAACTCGGCCCACCCTGTGGAACACAAGATGCACCAAGGAGCTGATTGTGAGACACACCTCCTGCTCATCTGTGAAGCATTTCTGCCAATGGCTCGCTCTCCCATAAATTTCCTCTTTTCCCCAGCTCACAAGCACATTGCTGTGACCACTTTACCCCACTAAGAGTTACCAAAACTCCCTGAAACACCCGTGCTTGGTAGACCATCCTGCATTGCAGCTCTTACACTCTTCTGTCTGAGCATCTTCACACCCTGAGGTTGCAGCCCAAAGCCACGTACGGCTGTCACCCCCCGGAGCCATCACCCCCTGCCACTTTGGTCTCTGCGCTGAGCACACTGTGTATATCTGCACACCTCAGAAACCCTCCCCGTGATCGCCAGCAAAAAGGAGCCAGGCATCACTTCCACGTCGCCTGAGGGGCCAGAAATGAAGAGAGCAGCATGACTTCCCCAACAGTGACAGCCATCGCTCCTGTCGCTGAAACGTTTATCTCGCTAATGAAGGCAGGTTGGATGTGCTTATTAGTTTAGCTGAGAAAGCTGAAGGAAAATAGATGGTCTAAAACTGAACTCGGATCGCCTCCAGGTCACTTTCTTTCTAAAAAGACTGTGTTCCTAAAGGTCTGAAACTAAGCTAAGGAAGAGCTGGTGTGCTGAAAGCTGGCCTGTTCTTCTTCCAGACTATAAATTAATCTAATAAAAGATACTACCTCTACTACAATCCTTGCTTACCAGAAAGCATAACAGCTTATTTCTGGAGATAAAATCACAGCATATAACTTTCCATTTTAAAACACAATGCTGACGAGTGTCCTTTGATGAAACAAAAGAAAGGGGAATAAAAAAATTCCTACTAAGCTCCAGTCCAAATATTTTCAAAACCTTCCTTCTGCTTTTGGGGGATGTTGGGAAAGATCCTGTGACAAAAAAGCAAAAACATTCCCCAGGGATTTTGTGTAGCCACATCTACTACAAGATTTCTCTGCAAACTGCTGTCAAGAAGAGATAAACATGGAAAGACAGGGTGCAAAAGCAGTTTCAACGAGAAAATTCTGGAGCCCAGCCCCCAGCACCGCCATGACCCACGCACAAAACCAAGTCCTGCTTTCCCTGGCAGCATGTGCTCAAACAGTATCAGAACAGCTGTGTAATGTGTTTTGCCTTCAGTATGGTTCGTGGCCTTTTTTATTTTGTGGCTTAATCACTCATAGGTCACTTGGATTTCATAATTTTGCCTTTTCTCACATCATTACAAACGACCTTCTAGGAAGGCTTCAACAAGATTTCAGAGCAACAAGAGGGACCACCAAAACCAGTGCAGAACGTGGCCACGTCCCTTCTAAACTGTATTCAGTATTCTGTCCCTGGCCCCTGTTTGGCTGGCCACCGTCATCTCTGAACTAGGTATTTCAAGCACGTGCTTTTATACCACTGGCTGCAGCTGTAAGCTTGTCCTTTGGTCATGTTTTCCAGGAGACATTAGTTTAAGCGTATGTTTCACTCAGTTTTAACAACACTAGCACTTATTTTCTCACACCAAAACTTGCAAACCTTCAGTTTAACATGTTTAATACAGAACTCAGGTTCTGTTTTTAATAGTAAATACACCTCAGAACTCAAGTTACCCTAAATCACTGCTCAGCAAATTTTAGAAGTAAAAAAAAAACCTAACTAAAAATTGCAAGCAAAAGTCTCAGTTTGAACACTTTCCTTACTTACAATATGTAGCTTTGGAAAACAGAATGATCAGAAATGGAGCTCTTTCTTGTGCACTTTCTTTCGCACTAATAAATACTATTCCACAAGGATACAGATAGGAACTGGGGGAAGCTGCTCCCAGCTCCTGATTCCTCCGAATTCAGGAACGGTCTCCACCCCAAACCAGATAATGTAACAATGGGTGAAGAATCTGGGTCTTCCTACTAAACTAGTTCATTGATTAATGAGTCAGGAGAGCATTCAAGCTTCTTTGGCACTGCCTTTAGAAAACGTAATGACTGTTGTCAAGATCATTGTGCAGATTCATCAAGTGCAGGGTGAGAAGTCAGATCAGATAAAGACACTAAAGGGGACAAAACAGAGTAATTCCTAACCTCTGCATTTTGAGATTCCTTCTCAGCAGGAACGTACTGCTCGGTCTCATCGAGACTGGGACAGCCTCTGGGGATGTACAAAAGCGAAAATCTATGCATCCAACAAACGTCCTAATAATAATAATCATAAAAAAGCCCTGCAAGGCTGAATGAGAGCTCATCAAGAACTTTTCGTATATTGATTTTGGCCTTGGTGACCTAAATCCTGCCCATTTCTACACCCGCCTCCTTCCACTGGATCTCAGCCTGCACAGCAGTCTGCTGTGTAAAGGATTATCTGTCTAGATAAACCCTCCGGCTGAGATCTGAGCCGTGTGGACCTCACGGAATCGGAGCAGAGCGTACTGACACGGTGCAGCCATCGATACTGGAATAGTTCAGATGAATCAGTACTGATTTTCAATGGCTACCAAGGAGGATTCCCAGGGAACACAATCTGTATTACCTAGCAGGCCAGTCTATCTTCTTCTTTCTTCCCATAATTTTCCATAACGTTCTAACAAACTTTTCTCTCCCCTTTTCCCTCTTTCCACTAAATAAAAAAAAAAAAGACATACAAGGGAGACCTTGGTGGTTTCAGGAAGTGGTTTGTTAAGTGAGGTCTAATCTTTATCTCTTCACAGAGGCTGGAATATTGCCATTTTCCTTGGAGGTACTGACTCCAACAATAAACTGAGCATCATCTTCATGGTTTTCATCAGCCAAAAAAAAAAAATGTATGCAGTTTTTTTTAGAATTTATGCGTACTTCTATGCGGAGTGTAGCATGTACGAGGCCTGAGAAAGGTTACTGGAGGCACTTGACAAATAACAATTACTCTAACTCTGTACAAACTAAGTATTGACTGACTATTATTCCCCTAAATTGATAACATTTGATCAACTTTGCATTTAATTTTTATAATCCTGTTTCAGGATCTAAAAAAAATTTAATATTTAACTAAAGGACAGTTCATCTGAAAAAAAAAATGTAAGTCCTCAAAATTAACTAACATTTTCAGTTAAGAAAACATCTGAAAATAATTGCTAAATACCTCTTTTAGTTACACTTCTTAGCATGCTCTCCATGTAAATAAAAGCACAGAATCACACAGAATCACAGAAGCACAGAATGTTCAGGGTTGGAAGGGCCCTCTGTGGGTCATCTAGTCCAACCCTCCTGCTGAAGCAGGGTCACCTACAGCAGGACCTCGTCCAGGCGGGGCTGGAATATCTCCAGAGAAGGAGACTCCACAGCCTCCCTGGGCAGCCTGG
>Ga0065711_1033214_pt1 | contig 25913 bp, 15 predicted proteins | sample Hoacrofraction12_FD_59098 | JGI IMG/M metagenome (GOLD analysis project Ga0065711, IMG submission 59098) | Hoatzin crop microbial communities from Cojedes, Venezuela - Epithelial fraction 12 v2 (version 2) | ecosystem: Host-associated > Birds > Digestive system > Esophagus > Crop | place... | reverse complement strand
CAGGCTGCCCAGGGAGGTTGTGGAGTCTCCTTCTCTGGAGATATTCAAGACCTGCCTGGACAAGGTCCTTTGCAGCCTGCTGTAGGTGACTCTGCTTCGGCAGGGGAGTTGGACTAGATGACCCACAGAGGTCCCTTCCAACCCCTACCATTCTGTGATTCTGTGATTCTGTAAAGGTAACTTGCAGTACATCCTTGTGAAGAGGCTTTGATGTAACTCCCTGCAGACCTTACCGTAGTGATAAATAAAACATGAAGCACTGACCTGCTGGGGAAACACAGCAGAACTCAGAATAGGTGGTGGGACTGCATTGTGCGTCAACTGGCGTGTTATATACGGAGCTCATCAGTCTGCAGCAGGAAATAACGCAGTCCTCCCAAGGCACAGCAGCCAACAGTAACCCACAGCTGAGGCCAGATTTCGAAGATCTAAATGGGGAAACAATTATGACTGGAGAAATCCTGACTGTCTTTGTCAAATCAGCTCAAATCATTTGCATTTCCAAACAACACAAACTCAAAAGAACTTGTTTTCTACTTAAAAACTGTCACAGAAAAGATTGTGAGTGGATCAAGGACCACTGCAAGCCAGCAATTACTAAGACCTGTGAACTCTAGAGGATTAATGATTGCTAGAGGGTGTTCAAAGCCAAAGATGGAGACAAAATCAGCCATTACAGACATAGGAAAGCATTGGAGAAGGGAATTATTTCTGACGCAGCTCGTTTATGACCTGATGGAACACCACAACCAGTTTCACATTTCTCAGATTAATGTCCAAAACTTTTTTCTGGTAGAGGGCCCCACGGGAGAAGTCTACAATTGCAGCTCTCCCAGAAAGCAGTCACTACAGCAGATTGCTTCATGCCTTCTTTTTTTGCAATGACAAATCTAACAAGGGGTGTTAGTTTAGCATAAAGAGAGCCAAATTCCTCCTGATGAAGGCAGAGAGGTTCCATTTATTATGGTATCCTTAAATCTCATAGAAGGGGCAGCTCAGAGAACAGAAGGAAATCAGAGGTCCATGGAGTCTGCTGCCCTCATGTTGTCTCAATGTCCCTGGACACAGGGAGCCAAAGACTTCTTTGGCATAGGCCCAGTAAGTGTTTCATGTTATTCCAAGGATGGACTTGGCTCGGAGGATTTTCATTTGTTATGCATTGCAGTGGAGTTTTTGTTTCATTTTTTTTTAATATACTTAATTTATTTCCATGTCTTTGATGCTTTCCAGAGTAGCACTTTTCCCATTGTCAGCTGCAGTTAAGGATTTCCTGGGACTATGAGACTTCTCCCTGAATGCCTACAGCAGGCCTGTGCTAGTGCTGATCCTAGCTGTCACTTGGGGAAATTTTTTCCCATTTTCCAAACCTTAAATTGGAAATTATATTTGAAATGAATGACTGACAATTTGAGGATAAAAATTAGTATTCATTTCTATTCCTGGTAGTTGTCTGTAAAGATATCTGGATATTGCTTCTACAGGCACGTACATACCCCTACCAGCAATGTCATGACAGAGCAGAGTGAATTCATACTCCCCTCCATTTTATGTAGCCAAAGGGCAGGGTTAAGCTAGTGTGGTATTTCTGATGCAGACTGAGAACTGAATCCTAACTTAAGGTGAAATTGTTTCGATTAAAATTCAACACCAAACAAATGACAGCAGGTGTTGGCATTGTCTAGGTAACAGATAAGATTGTTTTAATCAATTTTCAGTTCTCTAGAAATTAAACTAAAGCAATTTAAACCACTCCAGGCTTGGCCAGCACTTGTCTGCTGTCATGCTTGTGGTTTATGCAGGAGCAGCTTGGGGTGAGTTTTCTTCCACTTTCCAAACGGGGATTCATCATCTTATGCCCATGGGGAAAGGGTAGACAAAGTATCTATACATTGCTGATGAAGGCCATGGCGGTCACCTCTCTGGAGAGGCAGATCCTGTTCCCTGGCCCTTTCCACCTGGAGACAGCCAAGTAGGGAGAGTGCTGGCATTGCCTTTGGGAGCCCTGCCTTCTTTTATTGCTCTTGTGTAAAAGAATTAATAGTTTGATCCCTGTCTCATCCTTGAACATGTATACTGGGTCATTGGTCCCTAGCTGTCTTGGCAGCTAGGCAGCTTCTTAGTGCTGCTAGCTGATGACAGTGGTGTCAGCTAGGAACAGAGCATATTTCTGGTATGGGACGGGTAAGCCCGCTCATAACTACCACTATCAGAAATGTATTATACCTGTTTTTGACTGCAGTGAGGCTTGAAACTAAGTTTTTATAAAGAGAAGATCAGTGCTAGAGCTTACATATATCTGCGCTACTGCTCTTGACTGGCAGAAGACACCAATGATCTCTGCTGCTTGTTGAGCTAATACATTTGTCACTCCTCATTAGCTTGTAATGGCTTTTACTGCTAGTGTCATTTTTAAGGCTTAGGGTAAGAAATATGTACATTTTTTCTGTTTAGGACCAGCTCGTCCAAATATGTTTTCTAGCACTTTCTGAAGGAGGCAATTGTTTCCAGTGAAGAAATCTGCAAATGTCTTCATAATTACAGTAAATAACCTGCTCTGCAGTCTATAAGCTCAAAGAGCATTTTTCAACTTCAGATTAAAAATCTAATAAAAAAACTCACAGCTAAGGGGAATGAAAATGGGAGTGATGTAAAAAGCGTGCCTGGAATCAAGACACATTTAGTATCTCATCACTTGCGGCCTGCTCTGGCTTAAGATGTCTTATTTAAAATCTGTTCTCTCTCTTTGTCCTTGTCCTGTCCAAACAGAACAAAAGAAAAGCTGAAATAGTTTTAAATGTTAAGACCATGATTGTCAATGCTGGGTCTGTTGTTAGAAGTTAAATTCTTACCCAATCCATTAAAGGGCACTGGTTTCCCATGTCATATCTAGTTTTGATCACAGCAGAGAAATGGGAAACAATAAAAACAGGCATAATGTGAAACAGATTTTTAGCTTTCTGCTTCTTTTTTTTTTGCAGTGGTTTTTCACTTTTGAAAATATCTGAGTAAGAGTTAACTTGATGCTCTGCAAAAAAGACCTTTTATTTTCTCAGTTCCTGTTGGAAAACCTTGCCTTTAGAACAGGATGCTGTATAACTAGTAGTGTGCGGTAAGAGTGCTGATGCGGCTTGGGTGGCTAAAGTTCCCCATGGTGGCTGGCGATATTTCAAAGGGAGACTTATAAAGCTTGTGAGCAGATCAATTTCTAAAAAGACTGGATGAAGTCTATCCTGAGAAAGCTCCTTCGCTGATTCATTACATCTCACTCAGAGCATGAGAGTTGTAACTGATGTGAAGAGTGATGTTAATCTGTCTCCTAACAAACTAAAACAGGAGGCATGAAGCCAAACTGATGTGCCTGATTAAAAATCTACTCAAGTGGGCTCCATAAGTGGAGAAACAGGGTTAAAAGATCTGGGGACTGAAGTTTCTATTCTACACTGTTTTCCTTTACCAGCATCAAACAAGGTCAAGACTACTGCTGCACTCAGTTTCATGCTGCATTAGCAACATCTTGCTTGCAGGCTTAGCAAGGCCTTACTTACAACAAGTTCCCCCAAGCAGAATCAGGCTTTATTAAATTAAATGATTTTGATGAAGCACCACATCATGATGACATGTGGTAGATGCTAAATTAGATCTTTAGTACATAAATCATGTAACTGCATATTTAGAAGTGTCCCTCACAGCAAGTGTTCACAGGCAGCACTGTAACTGCACTGACAAAGGCACTGCTATCCCAGACTACCAGCTTGCATGCATGGTTATGAGCAAGCTCCTGGATAACTGGCCCTGTGAGAGCGGGAGAGGATTTGGGTATGTTTCAAAGTTTGAAGTCAGTGATCAAAATTTATTGTTCCACTGTGCATTCTTCTGCCTGTGACTGCCTCAAATTACTCAGCAAAGGTAAATGAGCCTAGAAAAGAGGGGAAACAGTTGAAAAGGCCTTGAAAGACATATGTGATTTTTGCTGAGACTTTGGAGATGTCATTTCACAAACTATAAGTGGAAGTTCAAGAAAACCTTTGCTAGAGGAAAATTAAAAAAAACCCCAAACCTTAAAAACCGAAACAAGACACAGCAGGGGATAAAAAAGGAAGAGGTAGTGGCAAAGGTTGAGGGTTTGGAGCTGTTACACCTCTATCTGCAAACTTTTTCTGAAAGCTGCTGACAGAGCTTTGGCATCTGATCATCTCCTAACTGCTGATTAACATAGCACTGTTTTATATTTAACTCAGGCCAGAGCAGGAGGGGCTGGGGGTGGGGTTGTGCTGCTTATAAGGGGAGCATAGCAGAAACAATGTTCTTCTGTGTCGGTTCCCTCCGTCTCCCAGCCCAGCTGCGCTCCTTTTGATCATTCACATTTCCTCCAAATGCATGTTGTCTTTAATTAATTGAGTGTCTCGTGGAAAGTGAGGTGGGGGAGACGGGCAGAGAACGGCTATAGCTACACGATTAAAATACAAACCAAGTCTGCTGAGTTTACTGAATGCAAGTGCTGAAGTGACTAATAAGCTTTTTTACAGTTAATGGTTTGCTCTGAGAACAGACACAGGAGCAGAGATGCAGGGCATGGATTTTGAGGATAAGAAGTCCAAGAGGTACTGCATGAAGACAAAGCATGTGGCTGTCATCTGTGGCGTTGTGGTCATTGTAGGTCTTGCCGTGGGGCTTGGCGTGGGATTGAGCAGACCTAAATCTCAGCAACCTTCAGGAGGAACCGATCAGCCAACAAGCACTCCTCCCTCAGTGGATTTGGGTCCCTGTCCTGCTAGAAATGATGAGACTGGAGACTGGATACATTTTAGACTACCAACTTATGTCAAACCTGTCCACTATGATCTGGAAATGAAGCCTGAAATGGAGCAAGACAACTACACTGGGACAGTCAGTATTTCTATTGCTTTGGAAAAATCTACCAGCTACCTGTGGCTCCACCTGCGAGAGACCAAGATTACAGAAATGCCCACACTCCAGAAATCCTCAGGACAGCAGATTGCTTTGAACGACTGCTTCGAGTACGAGTCACAAGAGTACATAGTGATGAAGGCAGAAGCAGAGCTCTCTGTCACTAATGAAAATGATCCCTATATACTCACCCTGAAGTTTCAAGGCTGGCTGAATGGTTCCCTGGTTGGGTTTTATAGGACCACCTACACCGAGAACGGAGAGATCAAGTAAAGCAGTTTTTCTTTTGTTATTAAACTTTATTCTCTATTTCTACTTGCTCAGGCCTGCTCTATTCCTGTTTCAGCTTCTCAGTCCTGTCTCTCACCAACTTGCTAACATTTCTGGGCTGTTCTTTGATTTTCCCGTTCCTCTAAGCAAGATGCTGTATTCAAAGCCCTTTGGCTGTTGACAAGTGAATGTGGGTTGGAGAGACAAGGCGTTTGTTATAATTATTCTGAAAAATTTTTTCAAACTCTACTGGTCCCAGACTACCTTTAAGCTTTACGAATGGCTCCCTCAGAGAGCTGGAGGGATCAAGGCTTGTTTTTGTCTCTGTAGTACAATAAATAGCATACAGCTCTCACCACTCTCTCCTGTCACTCCCCAAGGTAACAGTTTTGGTGTAAAATGCTCTTATGATAGTTTTCCTGACATCGTTCCTCCTTGACATTGTAAGCCTGAGGAATCTCCAAATCAGAACTTCCCTGTCCCTCCTGCAGCCAGATTAAAATACGGGTAGGATGAAATTATCTTTGACTTGGGTTCTTTGTGCTCCAGCTCTTCCTTTTTAGTGTATCACTAGTTATAGAAAGATTAGAAATCCTCTGCCAGTTCAGTTAACCCATTCCACTTCCCCAGGTTTCCACTACTTCGAGGTGGAAGCTTGAAAAAACCATTGCCCACTGCTCAGAGGCATTTCTTCCCGGTTAATGTATGGAGAGGACGCTCACCCATTTTCCAATATTTATGTTTCTGAAGTGACTCATTCCAGCCTTTACGGCCAGAAGATAAACTTAGCTAGACTTTCCCAAGGCCCTGTAGTGGGAACACAGAGACAAACACTGGTGTGTTACAACAGCACTTGTTTGTCCTCCTAGGACAATGGTGTCATAAATGAGAGTCACATCAGCTCCATTCAGCCACTGACAGGCAATTCCAGGAGCAGCAGCAGTGACAGGCACCAGCAGCAGCAAATCCCAGGCTCGGAGCAAAAAGCAAGCGTTGATTTTTCATACTTAAACATAGTTATCTGATGTGGGAAGAAGCCACGTAGAGAGCAGTTGGATCCCCATCCAGCTCTTTCCTTCTTGTTTTCCTCCATCTACCACCTCATTGGTGCTTTCGTTTTATACTTCGAGCATCTGACATCCCCACAGCAGATTTAAAGTGTAACTTCTTAGTATCTTCCTAAATTGAGGTGTGCTACTTCCTTTTTATTGGTGAACGATACCTAGATATTAATTTAATTGCCCCAGGTCTGCCACACACCAGAACAGCAGGACCAGAAGGCAGGTCTCCTGAGTCACAAAGCAGGAGAGGTGAGTGCCCATCCCTCAGATCCAGACAGTGTGTGAAGGCAAGGACCAAGCATCTGAAGTCAGGAAGAAAGGAAAACTTCATAAGCTAAAGAAAGCATAAAATGGGAGCTCACTTTGAGAGGGTTCCTACTTCTTGATTTGAGTGCTGGAAGATATAATTGCAAGGATGATCCTAGCCAGCAGTTTGAAAACACTCAATACAGAACAGAACTTGAGCATGTGAGTTTGCTTGTTAGGCTTGTGAAGGACTCTAAAAAGAAGGAGTGAATGCTGATTTCTGAAATGCTCTTCATGTGGTTAAGTTTGGGCAGATTGTTTGTGGGGGTGGAAAAGGCAATGTACATGACAGTGATAAGTACAGCTTTGAAATGAAAGCAACCACCAGCCAAGCTGCTATGTGGCATGAAGGCAGGTGATAGGATGAGGTGAGAAAGGATGGCAAGGGAAGGGTCTTATTACTTATTATAACTGCATTTTCCCCAGCTTTCTATTTATAAACTATGCTGACCAGAACTAGCTTTTTTATTTTGATTTTGCCTGAGGCAGACGTCACCCTTGGACAATTTCAACCCAAATAGTTCCTTTTTTGTCATGTTACAAGTAAATACAAATTGGATCAGTTAATGGCAAAAGTCAAGAAAGTCTGTTAACAGTGGATGTTAGAGAGAAGGGGGCTGAGGTGAAAATGACAGCCAACATGTAATTAACCTTCTCCCCATGCGTTCTGGGCAGTGTCAGAAGCAGCAGGACCTGTTGAGAGAAATCATAACACTGGAAAGTCAGCTCCTAGGATTGAGCTGCTCCCTAGCTATCCTCTGTGAGGGCAAAGGTTTGCCAAACTGTTGCTATAGTGCCTTTTGTTTACAGACTGGGCACAAGTCCAGGCTCTGGTGTTGCTTAGATTTACATGTCCCACCACATTCTGTGGAAAACAGGTAGACATGTGCTGAACATGTCTGCAAGTCTGAGATCCATGGGAGGCTTAGGGAGAAGAACACCTCATTTGGGAATCCTGCTCAGACAGATCACACAATCCCCATCAGGACAAAGGTGCTTTTGGACATGCCCAGAAGCAGATTTTTAGATACCTTAGGCACACAATTGTTTCACTGAAGTGCACGTGCGGGTCAGGAGCAGGAAAGCAGAAACTTTGAGAATGCAGATTTTAGGCGTAGACCTGCCTAGATCCTCCTGTGGGTGCCTGAATCCAGCTGTAAGCACCGAAGTCCTTTGGTAAAGCTATTTCTCTGTCTGCGCATTTCAATTCCCCTTTGATGAAAGCAGAATAACAGTCTTTCCCTGCTTTGCATGATAGAGTCCTTGGCTGGTGTAATGGATCTTTTAACTCATTATTTCTTCTCAAACAATGTGCTAAAACCCCCTTTTATTTTCTCCTTAATATTACAGATAATAAAAGAGTGTCACAGCAGCTGGTTTTGATTTTGCATGACTATTAGTAACAAGGTACAGCTTGCCTTTTATAGGAATTCTCTCTGTCTCTTGTGAGAACAAGAGGTTTATAAAACATACTGAGCTGGACACATCTTTAACAATGAGTCTTGCATTTAGGGTTTTATTGATTAGGGAAAGGCAAAATATTCTTTATTGTATGGAAGTAGCACTCCTGCATTTCTTCTTCAAGGAGAATATTTTTTCAGAAGAAGCAATGAACCTGAATTTAGGGAAAGACTAGGAGATTAATGCTTTAACTAGCTCAAGGGGAGGGGTTTTTGCACTAACCCCCTGTGCTTTGGGAAAAAAAAAAAAGGGGGGGAAACTCATTATGGTTCTAAATGCAACACTTTTATTTTGGTAACAACACCTGGATGCAGTCTCCACCAGATCTTCACTTCTTATTACTATAATATTTACAACCGTCACCTGTAGTTTGCATTCTAAGGTCTGGACATTGACAGCAAGTAGACAGGCAGAAACCACCAAGCAGTGAAGAATATTCTGTCTAAAAACTACATCATACAGTTTGAAAGGAAATTGCAGCATTTCATGTTTATAGTGCCACTTCTATAGATGCCATAGCCTGGAGTTCTCATCATCTACCACATAGAAATGGTAGTGCTAAGGTTTTGCACTGCTGATGTCTGTCTGCCTCCACAAATATATGAGGCTAGATGGATTATCACCTTGATTATTAATCAACAGAGATATCACAGTGTTGTCAGTCTGTAGGAACAAGATATAAATATGTCAAAATATATAGCCAATTTTTTAAGCAATAACTGTGAAGCATTGCCCTGGGGACTTGAAGTTGACTTAATTGTGAAATAACTTTCAAGTCCTGCAAAAAGTGAAAACTGACATCAAACAATTTACCAAGCAAAAGAATCTCTGCTGAGCCTGAAGTTATGTTAAGGTAAACGTTCATTATGCTTTCTGCCCATGAACTTTTGAGTTATTATTCCAATGAACATGAATGGTAAGAACCCAGACATATTACCTCCATCAGGCTTGTAAATGATCCTTGCTGCTACCAGTTCCTAATGAACAGTTTAGTATTTAACCATCACAGGGAAATGCCAAGGACAACAGAAACATTGAAAAATTGGTTGTCAAGTGAGCTTGTAGGATTGCTGCAGGTCTGTAATTTATTATGTACACTTTTAATTAGTTTTTGGAAAGAAAAACTACCTTAATATAGTTGGAGCAGCTGTAGAAGTACTGTCAGAAAATGCCCAACATTCCAGATTAATTGAAGAAACATCTGTGATCTCTTTCACCATCAGTCACTGGAGGATACGCTCTGCCACTGTGTGGTTCATTAATGGGGGAGTCCGATGTCACTGTGAGAAGCAAGCACATGATATGAATGTCCATAACCTTCACCTTATATTTTTATGTGACCCCTATTGTCTAGCTCCCCCAGCATGGCTAAGATAGCATCAGTTATGTACTAGGATGTTTATCTGGACTTTCCATGCTTTCTCCAGGAGTTTCATTAATGGAGTCAGGAGAGCATAACAGCACCATCAGAAAACTTTACGTGGTAACTGCAGAAAAAGAAACACACCTTCAGGATGAGATTTTAGGGGCACTTATACAATTCTGAGGTGTCTTTTCAGGAGATGTTCAAGACTCCAACCCCAAAATGTGCTCTAGTGGGTAAACAACACACAGAGTGACTGAAGTAAACATTCCCACACCAGGGCCTTAATTTCCTTTCAGACAATACCATCAGTAGTTTATTTTAGGCACAAAAAGCACTGGGAAAGCTCATCAGGAAGGTAAGCAAAATTTTTACCATCCACAAGGGATCATTCAAATCTTTTTTCCTGGCTCCTAAAAATATTGGATGATAAGCAATTGGCTTTAGCTTTTTATCTGAAACCTAGAGGACAGCAATGACAGACTTTGAGATATATGTTACGCATGCCTATACAGTGTCAGCTTGTGCATTTCTGATGTCATCTACTTTTATGAATGGACAAGTACACACAAATATTTGTGGCTGACTTTATGAAATTGCTAAAATACTGTGCATAGAAACTGTAGATAAGATTTTAAAGGTATATAATGAAGTCTTGCCAATGTGTTGTTTGTTTAAGGAGCATTGCAGCTACTGATCATGAGCCAACAGATGCACGGAAATCATTTCCTTGCTTTGACGAGCCCAACAAAAAGGCGACTTACAACATATCTATCATCCATCAAGACACATACCAAGCACTTTCAAACATGCCGGTACAGGTATGTATTTCCCAACTCTGTTGCCTAAGTGGAATGGTTCTGTAAAGCCACTGGAAATGTAGCATGGATCGCGACGTCCTTGCATGTTCATGGACTGTACCACCCAGACACTGTAAAGCTAAGGGTTAATAAATATTCCATAAAACAGGACTGGTTGGTTGGCTAAGACTCCCATTGGTCGACCAGCACACAACATGGCAATACAAAGCCAAATCCAAAGCAGAAATGAAACATTTCTTCCATCTTAACTAGCTGGCCCTCTATTCAGATATACTAGATGAGCATCCCCTCCTAACTATAAACAGGTAATGGCACGTTCTTCAGTCAAACCAGGTGGATTCTGAGAAGGAATACTCTAGAATACAGCTGCTTCCTAGATGGGAATTCTGAAATAATCACTGAAACTGCATAATGCTCCAAAGCAAGGGTCTGGTGATCACAACTTAAAGGCAAAGGATCCTACTAGCAAGAAAGTCTAGGATTATTATTTTTAATAACACAGGATCTGAAATCCCATCTGTCAGCTCAAGTGTGTGGATACTTGTCAGTCCGCCATGACTGTTATTTCCTAAATGATCTATTTCTGGACCTGGTGGGTCAAATTCCAAGTTTTGTGCAAAATTCAATGGCATCACTTATCTACCCCTGGGCCCTCTGGAAGAAGACTGAATGGCTTTCAACTGAGAGAGTTTCTAATGAATAGTTTAACTGAATGTGTAGTCCAATGTATAATTTCTAATGAATGTGTTCTGAAGTGGAAGACAAAGTGCCAAGTTTTTAAAAGAAAAGTGAAAAAAATTTTAAAAAAGCTTCCAGCCTCCAGGCTTTTGACATTTGTATCTTTGCAATCATTCCCCCATCCAGAAAACAAAGGTCTGCTTTACTGTGTATGATTTTATTTAAAGAGTCCCCCCAAACCTTAACTATCCCCTAGCAATGCAGCTGAGAGAACTATTGCCAACCTGATACAGCTGCCTCCCAAACCCTTTGCAAATTTAAAGCTCTGACCTATTGTTAAGAATATTTCTATGATACCTAAAAGAGCACCAGGCACTTTGATGAACAACACATGAAAGGTGAGTGTTTGCTGTACCTTTTCTCACAGACCTCAGATAAGTGAGGGTGCTGGCAAGGAAGGTGAGGGGATAAGACTAGATTTTATCAGAATTTAGTGTGTTTTAAGATTTACTTTACACCTTTACACATGCACCTTGCCTTTAGTATGGACATACAAAAATAAGCTTTCAAATGGCTAGCAACTACTTGTTAATTAACTGGCTAAAATCCAAGTACAGGTATGGAATTGTAGATTATGCTGGGTTTGTACTCAGGTTTAACTAAGAGATGATAGCAGGGCACTTTTTCGTCTGGTGTGCTCACAAGGTCAGTAGCTCTGTTCTTAGTAGCAAAAGTTCTTTGGGAAATCTTTTCAACAGCTGGAAGTGTAATAGTTTGTAAATGCAAGGCACACTGTGCATTACACATCCTGTAGTAGTTTTGGTGGTGTGGAGCTCTATAATCAATGTGCAAAAATCAGCTGGCTAATCAGTTCAGCAAATGTAGAAACTTGTATATTTCATTTGCATTTTTCATTGGAGTGATTTTTTTTTTACCTTTTTTTCACTGAAGTTCTGACTTTGTCAAAAGAACAAAAGATATCAAAATAGAGTCCAAATGAGTCAAATAATGGAAAAGTAGATTGTGAATATCTCTGTGAAAAGGGGTTTCTGAAAATATCTGTGAAAAGGTTTTTTTGCTCATGGAATTATATTACCTATAACATTCACTATCTGTGCTTTATTTATATGGTATTTATAACAAACAAATCTCATGAAGTATTGTATCTCTAGTAGATTAATGTCTTTTATCCGCTGTTTGCATTTGTGCTATTTAAGTTAGTTATCCGGTCAGAAGCATAAAATATTATCAGACAGGCAACAGCAGATAATGAATAGCAGAAATGAATATTTAGAGGATGAATCACATAAGCAGGTTGCAGGTTTGGTCATAGAGTTCAGTTGAGAATTAAGGACATTTGGGAAAATCAGGAATAGTTTTTAGTTGATTTACAAAATAAAAACTATGATCTACACTAAGCCTTATGTATATTTAAATAACCCACCAATTAGCAGAGCTAATTTGTATCTGACTGGGGTCAGGATAGATTCATTAGGCTGGTCTTTATCCTAAATAGCATCTCTGCAACTCCTGACTCCTACATGATGCACGTATTTAAGAAAGGACGGAATCCAGTCTCTTCTCTGATCTGTCCAAAGTGACGTTATTTTATGCAACTATTTCAAGAACAAAACACACTAGCATACACTGGAAAACTCCCATTGGCAAAATTCCTGTGCATGTGAATGATTTCAAATCCTTGATGCAAAATTAGAACCAGGTAAATTTATTTAGTGTGGAAAAACAAAGTCCCATTTTGTGTATTGTGGTATTGCAGAAAAAAAGTTTTGTCTGTTCTCACGCCATCAGCAATGGGATGCCAGAAGAGGTGAACCTGGAGAGGAGATTTATCATTCCTATGTAGTTGCAACCTTCACAGAAATATTGTACCCTCTTCTGCATGTGTTTGCAATTCCAATAATCAAATTACTTTTTTTCTGTTTCTGCAGCAAACCATACAGCTGGGCGATGGCTGGAGTCGGACAACTTTTGAGAAGTCAGTTCCCATGAGCACTTACTTGGTATGCTTTGCGGTGCACCAGTTTCAGTCAGTAGAGAGAATATCCGCCAGTGGAAAACCTGTAAGTCCTGTTGCAGCCTGAACATGGTTCAGATGACAGATGTACTGTGATTTGCATTTCTTAAAAAATGAAATATCTCTTTTTAAAACACAATCAGGAACATATTTTTCCCTTTCCTATAGCCTGTTTTGTCAACTTAGGTGTTCACAGGGGTCCCTTTGACCTTGAACGCACACAGTGTTTTGCAGCCCTTCTCTGTCTCCCATCTTGGTGAGATCCCAGTCAGTACCTCCCACACAGGCTCACGGGTGGGGAAGAAGCACGGTTTCTTCAACCTCATCCCTGACTTGAAGCCCAGAGTCTGAGGGAATATACAAGTCCAGGGATAAAAGAGATTCACAGGCCATGGATACAAATGCTTTACAGTTTTCTGTGGCTTAAGAGGTGTGAATCTATGCGCTTGATGTCTTCCTATTTGCAGTCATGGAGACAGAATGCTATGTACCATTATACATTGGCTCTAATATTCTTTATTTTACAACAGTGGCTAAAGGCAACTGCCCAATGTAAGATCTTTACAAATAAATGTAGAAGTGATAATGCCTGCCTAAACAGCTGGATATTTGTTAGGTGCCCTAATGAAGTGAGTATGATTGAATTTGAATCCATAAAATTAAAATAGCTCCTTTATTTTGACGCAACAGGTGGTCCAATCCAGTTCTCACTTAGATTCAAATGTCCTGAAGGTGCAGCTGATGAGGCATAAGGAGATCACAAGACTTTATGGTGAATCACAACCTGAAAGCCTATATACAATTTGCTCCTCAACATAAACTCCTCATTTAGCCTAAACCTAGTCTAGAGATGCTCAGCCCTCTGTTAATTATTTATTGATTTACATCTTTTTTTCATCTAAGACAGAGGGTGATCCCAGGGCTGTATGCTCTTGCTGCTTCCCCTTAGGGGTGTAACAGATGGTCTTGCAGTTCAACTGAGCTGGCAGCACTTTCCTCCTCTTCTGGAGGCAGTGACACCGATGGACAGGGAATGTAGAGCAAAGTCCCAGCCAGACCACTGCTCCTCTAGCAAGTAAGCTCTTCCTGAGTTTCTCTATCAGGAAAAGCTCTGCAAATACTCTCCTACTTAAGGCTGCCCACTGATGTGAAAATCTGCCTTGTATAAATGTCCAAAGCGCTGATCCAGTTCTTAGCAAAGACTTCCTGGCGTAGCACTGTGCTGAGGCCTCCCTCCTCTATGCCTTCGCTAGCATCATGCTGTACGCTTATGTGATTTCTTGACAAACAGCGAAGGCTAAATTACACTTAGCCAAGGAAATGGAGCCTTGTTTGAGACAGAGATGCAATATTCTAAGAACTCTGCTGTTTGACTGAGTAATTTTTTAAAATAGTAGAATGTTTTAGGCCACTCAGCCACAAAATTTTGTAAACCCAATGCTCTTCAGCACGACTGCTCCATTCATTATCAGGGACAGGGCTTTGGTTATTTGGCCTCAAAAGATTTTCTCTAGAGTTTAGTTATCCTAAGAATCAGAATTTGTGCAGGTTTGGTAGAACATAGTGCAACAGAAAAAAAACAATGCTGTAGATGTATGTAAAACTAATTATTTTCTAGGTGCAAAAGTTAACATTCTCTGCTTGTCCATGCCACACTCCAACATATGGCTCTGAGGACAATATTTGTTTTTTTTCCCCAAGCGAAACAGTAAAGCCCACAATGTTCCTGACTGGTTTTAGCACTTCTAAACAGGAGGGAGTGTTCACTGAAATGTGGTAGTTAAAGTGTGTATGTGTAGAAGCAGGGGTATTTGTGTCAGTACAGAGGTTGCCTGAAGAAACGTCTTCTAATTCAGGCCTTGATTGCTACATATTTTATTAATACTATTTACTAAATATCTAAGAACCTGCCTGCACTATAAAACGTAGTTCTTAAGCGAGGTTAAAATCATAAGCATTTCCTTTCTGTTAGCATATTTTTACCAATATAAAGTATATGTGTAAGATTGTTTTTAATTAAGAGAACCACATAACCTACATCATTAGAAGTTAATTTTTCCCCAGGAAAACCAGGCAATCTATAGAGTTTTTAATCAGATATTTAGAAAGTCCTTCTCCTAAACAAACAGTTACTTTCAAAAAACTTTGAAGCGCAGACGAGCAATGAGGTATTTAGATTCACCGGCTGCTGAAAAGAACATTCCATAATTTGCTGTATAAATTGCTAGCAATAAATCCCTATCTAGCAGAAAGTATCTGTGTGATCCATATATTGCTTTCATAAACAGCAGCAACAGCATACAGCTCACGTGATGCAGTAAATTATTTAAAAACTCAGCCGTTCACTCTGAAAGCCGCTGCCCTAACAATGACATTAATGGAGTTAATGGTGGGAATTGTGCCTACAGCTGGAAACTATGCTCCTGAGCTGATTACCCGTCAGGTACCAAATTTCTGATTTGGAAAATCATGGAGGACATTATACAAATGAAACCCAAAGTCAGTTCTAGTGCATGCTGAAAGTTTTGGAAACCATTAATATGGATCAGGTAGGGGACCAAAGACAGCTAAATTGAGTAAAGAGCTTACTGAAGTGGAAATTGCAGACTGTAATTGCAAACTGACCCTGAGGGAAATGCCCTGGCTGGAAAGGATTCCCGATTGAATTTCATAAGCTTTTTTTGGTTTGTGTTTTTCATTCCAGCTTTATTTCTGACCACTTTCCCATCCTCCCCTCTCATTGGAGGAAGTGTAATTTCATGGTATTGAAATTAATGTGTTGTCAGGCTCCAAGAGGGCTCCTGGAGTAGGCTGGCTCCTTTGCTCAGTTTGGACCCTAAACTCCTGGCTGTAAGACAGCACTGAGCAGTAAACAAGCCACACCAACACAGCCAAAAGAAAGTGGCCCATTCATAAGAGTCACAGACCCTGCAAGATGAGGTGGATCAGTTTTCCTAAAGCCAGAAACTTCACTCCATATAAAGTTGTCTTACTTTGCACACTGGATATTTTGGGGGACGATGACAAGAACAGGCTGCAGCTCCTGCCAGTGAACACTTCAGTGCAATGGCTCTGCTCTGGGGCAGAGATCTGTGTGAGCTTTGGGACAAAGAGCTTGAGGGAAAGACCCCCAAAAGACTCCATGAATTCTGAAGTCAAACTTTGTCTTCACAATGTGGATATCACATCCGAACAGGCTTTTTCAAGCTGCAGGCCTCCTCATCATGGTTATGAGTGCCTTAAGGACTCTAGTCCTCCAGGGCTTGAGTTTTCCTATTGCCTCACAGTAACAGCCAAAGCAGTCCCAGGCATCAAGCCTCAGGGACGGAGAGGTCAACACCTCATTTTTTGCATTCAGGGGAAAAAAGCATGCTCAGTTATGCAAAAGAAGCACAGACATAGTCACTCATTGCACACAGGGCTACCAAACATACCAGTTTTCCTGGACCTGCCTGGCAGGAAGAGAGCGCTGTTTTTTGTCTGGGATTTCCAAAGGCACAGCATCCCAGCAGGCACCATAGCTGTGACGAGGTGGCTGTAAGCCCTGAGGTCATTGGCAAACAGCCATTTGACCTGCATGGGCCAGCATGTCCGGGAAGAATTACAGATCTGGTAAACACACTGCTTCAAAGGGTCTGAGATCTTCAAACATACAAGGACAAGAGGAAATTGCAACGATAGTAGGTAGGAAAGGTAGGAAGAAATTGAAGAAAATAAAGTGTTATGGACTTCAGACACATTTCAGGACAGAGGTGCTCCTGAAGATTGGTCTGATGGGAGCAATGAACTGCTCAGAACAAGTAGATTCCCTTCAGTTGTGCTTGCCCAGGCTTCCTTCATGACAAAACCAGGCCTTGGGGAAGGAAGGGCTGGTATGAACCCAGGCCCTGCTCCAGTCTTGGCCACTGTGAGCTTCTGGACATGGGTCTTGCCAGTTTTACGATTTAGGCATACTGTAGAAAGAAGGCACAGATTATCTTGACTTAGTCTCTTTTACGTATAACATTTGAAAAATTTTGTTGAATAAGCATATTAGGGAACAGAATTCGGTGTACAGGAGAGTCTCTTAGAGAAAATCTGCAGTGTTAGAGGTATGTTTGTTAAATGACTTTTCAGTTCTTACCACCTTCTTATTTCTTTTAGCTAAAGACTGCTCTAATTGTCTCTCTGTATTTTACAGCTGAGAGTTTACGCCCAGCCACAGCAAATACACACAGCAGAATATGCAGCAAATGTAACAAAAATTATATTCGACTTCTTTGAAGAGTACTTTAATTTGAGTTATTCTCTTCCAAAACTAGGTGATTATTAATACTTATATTTTTCATTTTCTTAATTCACTGTCATAGTTATGATTCTTCTATGTGTCTCTGCACTTTGGTGGAAAACAGCATGAAAGCTTTGGGTTGCTAACTGCTGATATTATGACAGGATATTTGAAAACTGTATGCATGTAGTTCAAGATGTTCTTAAATGTCATGATGGGAGGATTGGTCTCACTAACAATTTAGTTACTAACTCTCACAGTCCAGTTTGCTGAACTGAAGCACTGTTCCTGGTATGGTTTTAACGTCTTGTGGAAAATCAGGGGAAGCATTGGTGTCATCAGCAAAGGAACATCATGAGCTAAAACAGAGCCTGAAGTTTGAGAAAAATATGTACCACTTGCATGGGAACTTCTGGGCAAAAGTCAACAGTGAAATAAGTGAAGATGTAAACTGCCATTGAGCACAACATACTATTTATTAACCTGAATGCAAAGTGAATGTGTATCCCCTTCTTAGAAAGATGAATGTGGTCCAGTACGTAGCTCGTAGTTTCTACTGCTGGGCTAAAGACTCAGAGCTAAACAAGAGTGGGCACACTATCAAATTTTGCCCATGGTTACAAAACTAGTGAAGAAAAAGTAGTGCAGTTGGGCATCCTTTAGGTTGAGCTATCTGGACTCTGGATCTAATTTGTGCAGTTTGATTTAATAAAGTTGGGAATGTAAACAGAGTTTTGGAAATGCCCTCTCCTAAGACCTCTAAAGAGGCAATTCAGTTAGGTTCATGAACTTGATGGAAAAATATTAACTACAATCAGGTTAAGGCAATGTAATGGGGGAAAAAACCCTCAAAACTTTAAAGACAGTTAACAATACTATGCAAACTTTTTATTGGCTATTCATACACTTACCTATCAAGCTAACCCGTATTACTTTAACAATGGATTTTTACCTCCTCCTTTCAAAACATCATCTGAGTTTACTGTAAAAATCTGTTTGCCTTTCAACAACAACAGGATGAGGGAAACCCGTTCATGTTGTTCTTTTGCACACTGTTCCCCACTAATAATTGGGACTATATCTCATCTATGCTTCATATTCAAACTTTCATTTCCATAAATGCCTGATGACTTTGCCATGTCAGAGTATGGATAGGGGCCTGTCTGGGCTACAGGGTGGACTAGTAACCCCAGGTCAGCAGTACCAGAGGGTAGATGCTTTTGCAGATTTCATACTGTTTTTTTCAGAATGTCTGTTGGATCACAAACCTTGACCAACTATGTTGTTCCCTCAGTATTAAAAGTCATCTAGATCAAACCTGATGAATGAAATGTGTTTCTACATAATGGTTTATCTAAATATTGTATTTCACATTGATTTATGGATTCTGGCATTGTCATTCTCCTTGTGATCCTCGTTTTGACAGTCAGTGAAGCCCTTGCCAGACTACCAGCTTTGATTCCGTAATGAAATTGTTTAAATTAAATTAAGTAATTCCTATTTTCTGTTAGGGTGGAGTGAGGGTTGTTTGTTCTATTCAGTTTTATATCCATCCGTACTTTTTCCCTGACCCACATAGAAAGACTGTGATCATTATTTGCAGAAGAAAATACCAGTGCAATTGAGTCCACAAGTCTCATTTAAACCAGTATTGATTACTGACCATAAATGAGTGACCCCCACAAACTGCCAGGAGTAAAAGCAGATGTTGTTCATTGCATGGGGGATTTACTTCAGTTAACACGTCAATAAATATTTTTAGTACAACAGTGTGACAAACAATGACATATCTTATTACGCTACAGATAGTTTCAGGAGGTTTAATGCCTACAGCACATCCCCAGACAATACTATTAATTTCTGGAGCCAAAATTAAGTAATGTATAATAAGCACACTCCCAAGAGGTGGCATAGCACCACCTTGCAGGACAGATCCTCAGCTAGTGCGACTGATCTAGCTGCATTAATCTCAGCAGAGCCAGGGTGCTTGCTATTAGCTGCTGTAGGCCAGTACTCTGTTTCTTAGACACAGGTTACAGACTGCAGTCCACAGCAGTAAGCCAGAACTACAAATAGCAAGCAAAACAGGCTGTGAATACACAGAAAGAGGAGAAGCCAAGTGGCTCAAAGGATATAGCAGTAATCATGTTCTCTTTCTTTCGATGTAGATGAAATAGCTATTCCAGATTTTGGGACAGGTGCCATGGAGAACTGGGGGCTGATCACATACAGAGAAACAAACCTGCTGTATGATCCCAACGAGTCGGCCACTTCCAACAAACAGAGAGTAGCTGCTGTGGTAGCCCATGAGCTCGTTCATCAGGTATGTTTTAGAACACAAATAATTTTTACAGTCCTTCAAATGTGTAGTCACAACATTTTAATCTTGAAAATAGCGTCATTAACTCTCTTTCGGGATCTTCTACGTGTGCTCACAATTTGATTGCAAAATATTGTGTTAAAACAGCTCCCCATTAGAGCTTTAAAGTAGCGTAATTACTGCCTTTGAATTTTTCTCAGGAAGCTAGATGCTCGGGTCCAGACTGCGAGCTAGCTTATGAAAATCTGTCTGAAATGTCTTAAAGGAACTAATTTGCATGTGCAGATGTCTCTTGGGCAAGCAAATAGGGACAACTATACACTGTGAAGGCTGTCTGAAAACATATCCTTGCAAGCACAAATCATCAAATCAGGAGGAAGAAACTAAAAATATTTTCAATGACACATGAATCATTAGCAATCTCCCCAGTAATATATAATTTTGTAATAAAAGTGATGTTTTAACACTAGGCTAGGGCTAATTTCCTATTTAAACTCCAGAATTATGATGATTTTCTCTCGCAACAGGAAAAGTGAACAAATCAATGTTCTATGTGGAGATGTGAGATACTGAAATGTGTATTTACCATTTATCTAACACTATATCTTTCAATGTTTGTAATTGTAGTGGTTTGGAAATATTGTGACCATGGACTGGTGGGATGACTTGTGGTTAAATGAAGGATTTGCCAGTTATTTTGAATTCCTGGGAGTAAATGCTTCAGAACCAGATTGGCAAATGGTAATTATTTCTGTTTTGTGGAGGGTTGGTGGCACTGCAGAGAGCATTTTGGAAGGGAGTAAAATTTAGACAAGGACAATGAAGACTCAAAAGTGTATTTATAGAAAACTAACATAGTACAGTGCAACATAAAGAAAAAGTTACTTTAAGATTTTCCATCTACCTACATTATGGCTTTAAACAAGTCAAAGTAAACTTTTTAAAGTTTTATTCTGCAGGGAAGAGTCATTCCTTTTTAACAAGTGAGTCAAGTGTTTGGTTATTATTATGGCAAATAATACCTACACGGATTCTGGACAGAGCTTTAGCAATTTTGCAAGGTTGTTTAAAGGTACTGTTGAAGATGGAGATTCCCCTGTACTTAGTCAGTTGAGTTGTAATGTCTCTTCACAGGACTTGCCTTAGGGTTGTTATCTGACCTAGTGAGGATTGGGAATCTTGGCCTTTCTCCACAGCTTGGGCTATTTGTCAAGAAAAGTATTAGATCCCTCACTGATCTGCTGCCAGTATTCTATTATTTCAATAATTTCTATTGTTTCAAATGTTCCTACTCAGACAATCTCTGCTTCACACAGCGCAAAAATAGGTAGTGATAGTGGATGGCCCGCAGCACTAAATGTGCAGCAAAACCAACTCCAGTTACTTTCGGGGGTTGCAGACAAAGATGGTAGCCTTAAATACGCATTATACTCTGAGGAAAGATAACAGCGTGTGAATAAAGGGAGGTTTCCTACTCTCTCCTTCCTCCTTTCCAAAACAGATGTGATGATGCATAGCATGCATATTTCCCCCAGCTGTCCAGGTGTAATGAGATTCTGGCTGCTAGAAAATGTATAACATATGCCAGTGGAAGGAAGCAGGATAGGTTTTGCATAGATTAAGCCCGTTGTGAAAATCTACTAGCCCCTGGGCCTAGTGACCTTAGAAGCAGGCAGTGCCTACCTGGTGCTTCCCCTACATCTCTCCCTGCTCCCCATAAATAACTCTTCTCTTTCATGCTATGTGAGTCTGAGAACAAAACCATTCTTGGGTCACTTCTTTTACACTTTGAAATAGAGGATCTGACGTGCTAACTACATACGAAAAATTTTAATTACTAAGCCTAAATTTTAAAAGACCTTTTAGTATCTAGATACCATGTTCATTTAAAATCTAGAGTAATTTCAGAGTTATCATCCTAGTGAGTATTAGAAGAAGAAAACTAAACAGAAATTTTTTTTTTCATCAATATTGATTAGCAAGTAAGGGAATTTTGACTGAAGGTCACTTCATCTTTTTAAAAAATTATAATCACTTTTAAAGAGTTATAAACCTTGGGATTAGGAATGCTGTCTCCTTCCTCCCTCCTTTCCTTCCTCCCCACCTCCATTTTTGCAAAAGGAGCCCATAATGCTTTGCAGATACTATCACACTGCTGAAATTGGTAATACAGGCTCCTTTTTTTGCCTACTGAGAGTTTTTGTGTGTTATGATACACATGGGAAAACAGGATTTGCAAAACATAATTCATCTCGGTTAAGTAAAAAAATGTATCCCTCCCCTTTCAGACGTAAGGTAAGAGTTTGTGAGTCCTTCTTCAGAGGAGGTGACATTTCATTACGTTTCCAACTGCCTCCCCCTAGAGAAGCTGCAGTTCAAGCTACCTATTTTGTGAAGTTAGGCATCTAGTCCTGCTTTTGTTTCTATTCTAATATCTTCTCTTTCTCAGCTTGAACAGGTTTTAATTGATGATGTGCTTCCTGTAATGAATGATGACTCATTACTGTCTTCCCACCCAATTGTGGTCGACGTGTCATCTCCAGCTGAAATCACCTCTGTGTTTGATGGGATATCCTACAGTAAGGTAGGATATTGTCCTCTTCTGACTTTGGATCCAAAGACAGTGGAAGCTTAGGAGAAGAGATAAAAGTCAGGGAAGCTCATAATTGTAACTCCTAACCCACTTGGACTGTGTCTGTGTGGATCTTTTTTCTGGGACATTCCTGACTGTGGTCAGTGATTATTCAGTCAAAAGCGACTGCGAGAGGAGCAGTGCAGCCAGAGTCCTGGCGCAGCCAGAGCCCCAGTCAGCTGCTGTGTGCCATGCAAACCTGCTCACAGCATGAAGAGGAGCAAGAAAATCATAGCGTCACCAGATTCTTCCACTGGAGTTGTCAGTTTTAAAATTGTCCTAAACCAGCTACCACAGACCTCTACCAACACCTCACGCTAATGCAGCCCAATTATATCAAGCCTCATGATCTAATGCAAGGGCAGACATCCAGGTGTCCTGTCTCACTTCCCCTTCACACCTTCGGGGCAGTTTAACTTCTATTTTGAGGAAGCAAGGCAGGGAACCAAGCAGCGAAAACAGGAAAGTAACATTTTGTCTCATGTTGCTCACAGTATCCCAGCTATCCGAGAAGCCTTAGCAAAGATAGGCTACCACCAGCCTCTGCTGGCATTGCCCCTAAACTGGGGGGTAAGTTAGCTCCACGTTTCACTGAGAGTTGTGGAGCTCAGGACTGACTTGGCATACAGTAGTCTGTAGCCCAGGAGGAGGCAGAAGACATCTCATTAGGTATTTGACAAGTTTTTTTGCTAATCCTTGGGCTGTCCCTGTCAGTAGCAGTGGGGACCTGTGCTATAAAGTCTCTCTCGTGAGCCAGCTGGAAGCAGTTGGAAGAATGCCTTGGGTCTTGGGTCAGCCATCTCCCAGACTGGGTTGCTTCTGACCCTAAGACACCATGTTTGGGTTTACAACTTCTTGTGTGACTCTGTCAGTGTTTCCTATCTGATGCCATAACAAGTTTCCACTGAAAACACAAAATCCACCATTATTAAATCTTACTTGTTGCTTTCCCTCCAAGTTCCCATTATCAGCTAAACATAAAGTATGTATTGCATTGCCTTTAGCTTTAGCTGAGCTGGAGTCTGTAGCCCTAGATATTACTTTTATTACCTAGACTTGATCCATCCATTTCCATCAAGTTTTCTGGTTTCAATTGTTAAATCCTCTATCCAACAATACAACCAGTATTTATTGCATCATAAATGCCTCACAGTCAAATCATAAACTATGTGAAAACCTGCACTGTGTAACACTGTCCTTAAATCAAACTAACAAAAGTCAAGAAACATACAGAGCTAAGTCAAATACTCTGGACAAAAAAGTATTTTAGTGGTGAGCTAAACAAGAGACCCACTTTTGTATGGTCTGAAAAAACAATGGAGAAAAAAAATCCTATTTTATACTTGTGTCTGTGCCTAGATAATTGCTAGATGAACTCATTTGTTTTTTTAAGCGAAAACACTTGAGGACTCGTGCATTGTTTGGGAACAGTCTGCTTGGGGTATAATTTGGCTTAGGATATAATCTGGCTTGAGCGAGGAAGTTTTCATGTATATTTAGCTCAAATTACTGTTGGTATTTATATACAAATGCATGACAAAATTAACTTGTTTCTTTTTTGCTTTATTTTGGCTTCTCTTTTGCACTTCTCTTATAAAAACAATCTCCTCATGATAATATTCATCACTAAACAAATAAAGCATAATTTGGAATGCTCTGTGTTAGTTTTACCAGAACAATTACAGGGCTTATACAATCCTAAAACTCTAATGAATTACCTAAGGGTCTGTGGAGTCATTGCAGTGTATTCTGTAAGGGAACCTCTAACTGCTGTATGATCAGTAGGGCATTATGCACCTAGGAAAGATGTACTAGAGTAGGGTTGGTGACTACACAATTAATGTATCTAATTTTTTTAATATGATCTTAGAAAGTAAGTGCATCTCACCTCTTTTGCAGTTTAATCATCTCTCTTCGTCTGAAATATTGTATTAAAGTAACAATGAGATTTTTTCATTTATTACCTTTTCAGAGAACAGATGCTTAATAAGTTCTGCTATAAATTTGTTCTTGGACCCCCACATTTTTAGAATGTCTCAGCTAAAGAAGCTTAGGATTAAACGTTCCACATTTCTTCCACATACAATCTTGTCATATACTTGGCAATTACTACAACTCTCTAAGAAAAATTATGTGGGTGTTGATAAAAGACTCCCCCCCGCATCCCCATCAGACAAGGTCAGCTATTCAAATCAAAGTCACTTTCTCGAACCTCCCCAAATATTTGAGAGAAAGAAAAATTAGGAAGACACTGGAGTTTCTAGAACCAGTGATTTTGTTAGCATGTGTTTTTCTCAAACACACTCCATCATGAAGTATAGAGGAGGGACAAGAGTACGGGAAAGAGACTGAAAAACAGTAGTAGAAGATGCAAGGGGCTAGCTATACATTGCACTTTAAAGCAAAAGAAATCTCCACTGTTCCCAAATGCATGCACAAATGCATATTTCTACTCTGACTTTTAATATAAATGGGAGGGGATGGTCTATGTGAGGTGGTGTCAGATGAGAAGTGACTGATAGATGAAGCTGAGGAACTAAGATTCCCTAGTGCATACATGGGGCCTTACGATCACCACTAATCATAAGCAGCCTTATGATTACCACTAATGGATATCTGTTCTAACTTTTACTGAATCATTTTTTAACATATTTCATGGCAAACACATTAAATTACTGTGTCAGCAAAGAGTCATCTGCTGACCATCTTGCCTCTGCAACATTAGTCTAGAGAGCAGTCTGAGGTGTATCTGTTCAAACAGACCCTCTGCTGTGACTCGTGCAGCCAAGTTGTTATTCTCAGACACGTAAACAGGGGAGAAGGGATTTACTGATAATTCAGATAACTCTCTTGTTTTCATGGGACAACTGGATTTTTAAAACATTCAAAGCATTAGGCTTTCAGCTGCCCTTTGATTTAGTTCGGAAAATGAAAACACGCTAATCCTAAAATGGTATTTTACATTTTAGATTGGGTTTGCACTGCTTTTGTTCTTCATCACTTTGTGCCCTTACTCTTCTTTCTTCCACATGACTCTTCTACTTCTTTCTCCTGTCTTCCCTTTGTTTCTTTCTTCTTTCAAGGTCCTAAATGTTTTTTTTTCTGTGTCACCCAATTAAGTAACTTCTCTGATCTCAATTCTACCCCACTTCAGAGGCGAATGCTCTTACACCAGTCCTCAGCAAAGCTCATTCTGAATCTTGAGATGGCATCCCCAATATGTAAAGCCCCAAACTTCCAGAATTTTTGGAGTTCCCTACCTGCTCGGTGTTCAGCAGAAGTCACGTCCTGTATTGGGCTGCACAGCTGCATGGGGCTAGTTCCCCAGCTGCCTTCATCCCTGTCCTGTTCAAAATGAAACACAGAGCCCTGTTCACACAAACTGGTAGAGCAGCAGGACATTAACTCCCAGCAGGAAGGCTCGGGAGCCCTTCCACTGGCACAGCTGAACTCAAAAGCAGGTATCTCCTCACAGCTAAAGACCAACTTCCACATCCAGAATTAAGGTCTGACAGGCAGGCGTGCCATGCCATGAAGGAATTAGAAAAACCACTTCCTTAGTTACATAGCTGAATTCTATGGGGCCAAGCTCTTTTCAGTGGTGCCCAGTGACAGGACAAGGGGCAATGGGCACAAACTGAAGCACAGGAAGTTCTGTCTGAAAAGGAGGAAGAACTTCTTCCCTCTGAGGGTGACGGAGCACTGGAACAGGCTGCCCAGGGAGGTTGTGGAGTCTCCTTCTCTGGAGATATTCAAGACCTGCCTGGACAAGGTCCTGTGCAGCCTGCTGT
>Ga0065711_1006197_pt1 | contig 25913 bp, 22 predicted proteins | sample Hoacrofraction12_FD_59098 | JGI IMG/M metagenome (GOLD analysis project Ga0065711, IMG submission 59098) | Hoatzin crop microbial communities from Cojedes, Venezuela - Epithelial fraction 12 v2 (version 2) | ecosystem: Host-associated > Birds > Digestive system > Esophagus > Crop | place... | reverse complement strand
GACCCCTGAGGGACACCCCTTGTCACCAGCCTCCAACTAGACTCAGCGCCGCTGATGACAACCCTCTGAGTTCTGCCATTCAGCCAGTTCTCTATCCACTTCACCGACCACTGTTTCCGACAACAATTCATGCTTGTTTGTGCACATACACACAGAGACACACGCACACACACACAAATACTTACATAAATAAATGAGACGGCTAGGTTGTTTTCCAGACAACTTGGAATGACCCCTGCTGTGCTGTACATGACATTCATTAAGGAAAATAGTAGGTGTTAGCTGTGGCAAGGAAAAGCAAATGTTTTAAAGTCACTGTGAGTTACAAATACCTATAGTGACATGTGAAGCCATGTGTGATCTACTATCTGTAGCGTTATGATTATGGTAGCTTTGAAAAATGGATTAGCCAGGTGAAGTTCAGGGTGCTCGCAGACTACTGCATCCTCCTGTGCTTCCCTTGGGTGCCCGCCAGCCACTCATTTCAGATGTCCCCGTGAACTTGCAATATCCCTGTGTGCCCATCCCTGGCCATGCCCATGGCTAAGGATCATGGCTCCATTTTCTGCACCGCTGGCTCTTCCTCCACTTGGGGTGCTCGTGTGCAGATGCGTTACTTGCCCAGCTTTCCCCTCAAGTGTGAATACTTTGCTCATAAGATGCTTGTAGAAAACCTTACTGGCAGGTGGGTGGGGTTTTTTTTGAGGATGAACATCTGCACTGTAAAGGTGACCTCTCTGTTCATTACTGAGAGAAGGTGGCTGTACCAACTAGTTTCTGTTTTTAGCAAGGCCCTTAAGGGACAAGATCCCCTAAAAGCTGAGTGAATTGTGTGCCTGGATCAGTTGTTCTCCTTTTACTAATAGGCAGATACAAACTAGAGGTAGCGCGCTCTGGAAGTAGAGCAGAGTGAAATTGTATGTGCACAGACAGCTTGGGCAGAGCTCTGCTGAAGCGACACCTTGCTGGTGTTGGAGGCAGCTGTGTGCCCAGTGCAAATGAAATGGCTGCCTCTCTTCACTACACCACGTGCAAAGCCAGCACAACAATCCTCAAGACAGTGTGATCAATGTTAATTGTCCAGTTTTTAATTTAGAGACACCAGGTAATGACTGGGCCTAGGGCAACATATGGCTCATACAAAAGATTGACTTTGCCCAGGAGAAGTCATTAGGTACTATTTAAAAGAGAGGGAGGAGCAGAGTGGGGAAGAGTTTAAAATGTCTATGTCTTTTATTAGGAGGCCATCAACTAAAAGTTCAGACGGCAGTGAGCCCAGTGAAGCAGGTGATGAGAAGAAGAAAAGGGACTCAAGGAAGAGTGGCTTCCTTAACTTAATCAAATCAAGAGGCTCCAAATCTGAACGTCCCCAGACTGTGCTGGTGGCAGAGGAGCCCTCCTCACCCAAGGTTGCTGCAAAAAGTGCAGCTGTGGACACAAGCAAGAAGGAGGTAAAGCCTGCAGAGCAGAACGGTGGTGCAGAGCGATCTGAGGAATTAAAGACACCAGACTCGCTGGAGGACATGCAGCCAGATGATGCTGCAAAAGCTGAGCGGGGTGACAGCAAAGGAAGCCCACAAGGAGGCCGGAGGTATGGCGTGCAGGTGATGGGCAGTGGACTTCTCGCGGAAATGAAAGCCAAGCAGGAGAAGAGAGCAGCCTCTGCTCAGAAGGTGAAGGCAATTTGATTTCTCTTGAGTTGTTGAAAAAGTGAGCAAGAAGGTGGGTTGGGTCTACAAGGGTTGATGGCTGGGACTTGATGAATCAGTCCAGCTTTCCACCAGGAATTATGGTGTTCCTGCAAGAGGCCTGCTGTCTGCTGTGCTGGTTGAACATGAATTCCGTGGCCAAGGGCTAGGTTGCACATGTGGAGCAGGACATGCACCCTTAAGCCTGCGCTTTCTCTTGTGGAGGAGGTGATACCAGCTCCCGCTGTTGATGTCAGGCCGTCACAAGCACAGAAGAGGACACATAATTGTTTGCATGTATTACAGAGCAATTTTGGGGCTACTAGTAAGCATAGCTTGGATGTCTTTGCTCTGTATGATGTGTGGTTTGTTCATATATAATGTAAGCGTGCTTTACAAAAGGTAAAGCTAGGACAGCCTTCTTACTGTGTGCCCCCTGCACACTGATACCTCAGGTGTTTGGCAGAGTTAACTACAGTGGTAGCTGTCTGTACTCTTATCTTTTAGAAGGTGACGTAGAAAGGTGGAGAGGTGTACTGTATTTTAAATTATGTATTCCATGCGGATAAGTAAACCTGGCTTCAACACACAGTTTACAGCTATTTAGCTGGTACTTTTCTTGTTGCACTTTTTTATGTCCTTTTGTACCACACCTAATTATTTTTATGCTTTTGATTTTCATATTTCAAATACTAACACTGCAAGAAAATAAGCATATATTAAAAAATACTAATCTAGTCCCAGTTTTCTGTCTGGAATCCGTTTACTCTCTCTAATTTTCTCATCTGTGAAGTGCTTATGCTGTGCAGGAACCCTGCTTCACTTTGCAAACGTGTGGAGTGGAATATCCTTGTGTTGCTCCAAAGCATTTTGTGCTGACCTATTTTGGCTGATGCCCATTTCCCGATGAACTTACCCATTATCATCCCCTGCCTCCTCCCAGCTGCAGTTGGCATGTTCTAAAATTGCCGAAGGATCAGCCTTTTTTCACTCCTCTCTTCATCTTCAACGTGCTGGGCACTCAGATGCTATCCATTCCCCACCATTATCCCCCATAATTTGGAAGGTGTTACCTTACGACAAAGCTCATCTGCAAGCTTTGCTGTGTTTGCCTTCCTTTAACACATTGCACAATTGTTTTGCTGTGACCGAGCAAGGCACCCAGAGTTCATTTGTACCTTTCTTCGTAGTCTTACAGTGTTTGCCATGATGTCTGTACGATGCCTGCAGACAGTGGAATCTTGTAATAAGCAGATTCAAATTAACGCGATAGTCTGTGGCTCATTGAAAGGATCCTCAGCATAAAAATGTTTTTTCCAAACAGATGACCAGTTCCCACCTTTCTCACTGGTGCTGTGTAGTGCACATGGATAGTCTCATTGATTTCTAAACCACCAAGTTTTTAAGTAAAATGCCCTAAGATTTTGCTTAAAAGTGTCATGCTCTGCTTGCAGCTTATGAAATACCAAGCTACTCCAGATTATATAAATTTTTACAACTGCATAAATTGTGTGTGCTTTGTGCTTTTCAAGTTCTTCGCACTTGTCATCTATAGTTAAGTCAGATCTGCAGTGATGTGACTGAGGTAGACTATTAGCATGTGTAATTTTTTTTTTTAAGCAGGGACAGTAAAAGTCCTCTTCGACTGATGAGCTTTCATAGCATTGACTGAAAACTGGAATTTCATGTATCAAAAAGAAAAATTGTTGACTTTTCCTAGTATTTTTTTTCCACCCGTTGCTTTTTTACTGGTTGGAAAAGTTACCCGTCTTCTTTCAGGTTTGATTGTCAAGAAAATAGTGCTATTGATACTATTTTTTTGTTAGATTTTGTAAAATTTGATATTTATGGAATGCAAAAATAGGTCTTTTTTTAGTGGCAAGAAAACTGAATTGAAATGGGAATCTCTGCACGGCAGGGCACCGAGTTATCCGTTCTTAGTGTTCAAAACATCTTTACACACACTTCATCGTAGATCGCAGTATTGAGTCATTTAGGACATCAACTTCCCTAACATCTCCAAATTTGTCAGAATTCCAGTATGATAGAAAATTGTATTTTCCTTTAAGGTACAGATGGCTGCTTATGTTCTGAGCTATTTTACATGAAAACAAAGCCAGAAGGAATTTACTATTTCGTTCATACCCTACCACAGTCTTGTTAGAGACACAAGTGATGAGCAGGTGCACAGTAGCTGGAAAGCTGGTAAATGATTTTTTGTTTGCTTTTGCTTAAAATACGACATGTGAATTGGCATTAATGGTAGAGAGGAGTATTTGCAGATTAGTGTTGCCTCCAGGCATCCATAATAAGATCTTTTAGCTCCATCTAGTGTGTACAGACTGAATTTTTAAATACCTTGAGCCAGACCTGTGAGCAGACCAAGATCATCTGTAACCTGTTTATTCACTCTCAATGGCACCCAGCTCTGCAGTATTTCCCACCCTTGCATGAATTCCTGTTAAAAGTAGAGCCTGGTCATTTTCTGTCTGCATGATAAGTTCCCCTGCATTTATTTGACATGATTGACTGCTTCGCAGAGTAAATTTTTGCAGCGAGTATTTAGTGTTGTCTCGGGACCATAAGCAATTTGTAATGTGTGTTCAGGAGGTAGCCAAACATGCTAACATCCTAATTGCATTTTTAAGTGCTACACTAATAGATGCCAGCACTGGCTTTTGTACTTGTCTCTGTACATGGTTGTATTTCCCCAGTAGTCCCATAACTAGGGAGGGAGGAAGGAGTTATGATGAAATTAGTTTTTGTATTGTCATACGGCTCTCTTAAAAGTTACTTACTGTTGCTAAGTGTTATGCATATTATCGTCAATATTTACATAGGAAAATGAGTGTTTCGGTGAAAGTTCATGAGAATTCACATTCTATGGAGAAATTGTTGGTAAATTCAGTTGTTGGAGGTTTTTTTTCCAAGGTATGGAAGAAAAAACATATTCCCTTCAAAAATAAAGACAGTCTTACAAAGAAACACGTGGCTTTAGGAGGCGGAGAGGTGAGAATTTAGCCAAAATACTAATGACAGTCAAGAAATGGGAGTAAAAACTGAGTTTTCACCCAGTGGTACAAAGCATAATATTCCTGCTAGCTTTGGAGGGGACTTTGTTTTGTCTATATGGGCACCGGAGCTTACTGTTCTGGCCTAACAAGTCATGGCATTTCTAGAGTGCTTCTGACCAGAAGACTTTGTTGTTTGGCTTACACATGCTTTTTAACATACAGATGATTTTATACTTAAAACCTGTAGAAATATGATCCTTTAGAGTGGATAGTTATATCTGTATCGGGGTAGTTTTACAATACAGGAAGGTTAATGATGGTTCTAATAGCATCCTCCTTAATGCGGTGTGCCATTTTAAGTGTGCACCTGTACTTGGTGGAGAGGTCAGGAGGTAGCATGACCCTGCCAGGTCTTATGAAGGAATGGCAGCATCTCCTCTCAGCATCTCCATCCTTTTCTTCGTTGTGTTGGAGGCAGGCTTTCTGTTAGGAGTGGTGAGATTACTTGAGCAAAATGGAGCTATTGGTAAATATATAAGGCCAACCACACTGTTTTCTGCGTCACTCCCCAAAATCTGCTTCTCCTGAAATGTCTGTTTAAAATTACCACCACAGGGGAAAGACATGTGGCTGGCATGGATATTTAGAGATCATTCCTTTATGTTTATATTTAAAATACTGTTTTCACTCTAAATCCATCAATTTTTCTGTATTGGTACGTACTCCTGCTACTTGTAACCATTCTCTTCCTTCCTGCATTTCCTGTTGTCCAAGTTTTATCTATGTGCCATACCTGGCAGTCTTTCAGATTGCAAACTCTGAAGGGCAGCGATCGTGTTTGACATGCGCTGCGTGGCGCGTGGTGGGGGTTTCTGAACACTGTGGGACAGTCAGATCCCAGCACGAGTCGTGCAGAGTTGGTATTGGAGCAGCAGTAGCGGTGTCCTGAACTTGACAACATGACTTATGCAAGGGTGTGTAACCAAATGCAATCGTCATCAGCACAAATCATTAGCTTTAAGTCATTTGCCACACCAACTGCCTTGAAATAGCAAATCAAGATTGAAGCTGCCTGCAAAAGTCAATCCCCACTTTTTTAATTTCAAAAAATCCTCACTTTTTTGCCTAGTCTTATCTTTATGAGGCTTTCTGTCATAGTACACACTACACTTATTTCTAGTCACTTTTTATATCCTCCCACTTATCCCTCTGCTTAAGCTTTGGTAGCAGAGAAGGCAGTGAGAGGAGGCCGGTTCTTTCACAAGCACATAGGCTGCATATCAAAGCTTCTCCTGGTGAATACACAGGTTTCAAGCTTGCTTAGGGTAGGGCTATGAAGTGACAAAATTCTTTGCACCTTTTCTTTTGAGGCCAGGATGTTAGGAAAGCTATTTTTAAGAATAGAAGGCTTAGCCAGAATATCAGCACATAAGTAAGAAGCCCCCTTGCTTTAGAGGTGCTGAGCATCCAGCGGTGCTTGTGATGGGTAGCTTTAAACACCTTTCAGTAAGTAAGGTCTGATTGGTTTTAGAGGTGTCTTGTAAATATGTGAGAGCTGCTACTTCTGTAGTTGCAGTTTTATCTAAAAGAAGTTTTTCTTGTGTGTGGAAGAGCATAAGATCCNTTCAGCAGTCACACTCAAAATCTAGATCTTCAGGAAAAGACTTTTAATTTTAAACCTAGGCAAGGAATTTTTAAATATGGAGATATCTTTGGAGAAAAGACTGTTTCCAACTAGCCCCTTCAGTTTCAACTCCTGTACGTTAGGAGACCTGTCGCTTAGGAGGCAGGGTGTCGTTGCAGCTTTGCTAGTCGTGTGGCAGTGTTACTTACAAATCAGCATAGTTTTTTTCCCACTTAGCTCTCCAAGACCTGAAAGAGACACAAGGGGAGAGAATCCACCATTTATTACTATCACTGCTTTCTCTGCCCTACAGCTTCCAAATTAGGCCAATTTTTCCTCACTGAACCACTGAGTTGTATTAGTTACAGATATATTACTAATATTAGAGCTTTTCTCACTCTTTCAGAAACTTGGGAATGACACAACTCCCAGAGAGTCTTTTGACGCGGCGATGAGCTCAGAGCGACTGGATGGAAGTGCTACAGGTATGGTTTGATTTCCTTGGTATAAACTCTTTCTAGAAAATGCAGAATGCCTAACCTCAGGAATCTCACTTCCTTCTCCAGACTGTGGACCTACAATTGCTTAAGCAAAATATGAACTTACACTACATGGAAAGGATTAGAAACAAGCTCACTTTTTGTGCTGTGTTAGACATCACTTCTCATGAAGTCAGCTCTAGGGCTGAGTTGACGGCTCAGCTTTTCCTCTTGTGTTCCACGTTGTGCAGGAGTGAAAGTACTTGGTGTGTGGGCCTGGGGCGACTTCGAAAGGATGCTGACTTGTCGCAGGATCAGCTCAGCAAAGCTGAAACTGAACACGAGCCAGCTAAAATGTGTGCGCGTGAAGGAGTGAAACTCCTGAATATATCTGATGACCTAAATATGACCAGTTTGCAAGGTTTATAGTAGTCTGTGTACGTACCAGTAGTCTGGTAGTCTTGGAGTAGTCTTGGATTTCAGCTGTTTGAACAGACACCTCATAGGCAATGGCAGCTGGCTCTTCCCAGGGCTAACCCGCCTTGACCAAAGCCAGGGCTCCCTGCAAAGCTGTGGAGAACCCTGGACGCTGCCCACGTGCCCACAACAACTCTCCATTGTGTTCAAAGTGGCGTCCAGCCTTGCAGGGCTTACAGCACCGATTTCCCTCTGCACCTAGTCCTGCTCTGCCCTTGTCCGACTGGAGTCCTGGGCCCTGGCATGGCAGTGACTGCGATGCAGCCATCTCGGGACAGGGTGGAATTCTGGTCTCTGGGCATACTTTAGGGGCTGGGCAGTGAAGCATTCAAAAAGGATTCAGCTCGAGTGGTTTGCGCGTGCCACAGTGGGCTGAACTAGGAAACCCAGGTCTGGTTTCTCAACAGCGGCCGTAGGTATCCTGCAAGCACGGCCCATAGGGTTGCCAAAACATACAGAAGCAAGCCTGAAAAAACAGGCTGAAATCAAAATCCAAATGTGGCCATCTTGGCTGAGCACTTCAGAAATCGATTTTGAAGTTTTACACCTTTCTAAAGCTAGTTTTTAAAGACAGCATATTCAGAGCATGCTGAACTCCATAAATGAGCGCTTTTAAAGCCTGCTTATCTTGTGAGGAGGACCTTGTGCACTATATGTGTCTCCTGATATCATCAGACCCAAGTTGGAGGAGCAAGAACAGTCTGTGCTTGGGGTATTGGAGTAGCTGGGGGTGTCTGACCCCAATTTTTCTCCGGTCCATGCCTCTGTATATGACACATTTCACCCCCACCTCACTGCACTGTGCGTGTCCCTTCCTTTTGGCCTCCAGCTGTCAGTTCTTTCTTTACCACTCTTGCTTGAGAGCTCCCTGAGGCTGCTCTTTGCTGTTGCAGCTACAGTTTGTCTTTGTTTCGGGTTAATTTATTTTAACTTTCTGGGTTCTAATAATATTAGCAGGCCTGAGGTTAGGAAGGCAAGAAAGAGGGTTAATGGAAAATTGCTAGATGTTGCTACAGGAAAACTATAGATAGTGATGCAGGAGGAGAATAAGGGAGCAGTTTATTCCTTGCTTCACGTCTGGATGTTGCCTGCTGTTTTGTATGCAGACATGCACAGGTGAAGAAGGTGTCCTGCTATTTCGCTTGCAGCATGAAAGTTTATTGCACGCATGCAGACACAAACTCTCCCTGTCACGCACTCACACAAATATATATGCACCACACAACTCTATGGTTTGCCAGAGTTTAACTCCAGCTGGGCTGAAAAACAGCTATGTAAGCTGGAAAAACATGTTGGAGATTGGCTTGCAACAAACTATATCAACACTCCCCCCCCTCCCACTGCCATTAAAATGTCTGTGCTCAGCACTTTTGTAGCAAGTAGGAGTTCTGAACGGGAATAGCTGGTAGGTAGGTCAAGTCAGCATCTGTGAGCCACGTACTTGGCTTTGCCAGGTACCAAGGCCACCAGTCTGCATTTCAGTTAGTCTGTAGTTCTCTTCTGAGAATAAGGACACGACTGTTGTTGAAAGTCTCAAGCTAGCATACAAGTTCAAAGATTATCGCTATAACTGCTTCATAAAAGCCTTCAACCTTCTCAAAGCTGCAAAGTAGAAAAGTAGGGCAGGCATTTTGTTTGTTTGCAACCTAGTGTCCAGCAGGCTTTCTACCAACTTGCACAGCTAGATAGGACTGATTTATCGCTTGGAAGTCAGCTTAGCTTTATCTGTAAATACCTTGGCCTTTGTCTGGGATATAGAATATGCTGATAAACTTGCTAATGTGTGGAAACCATAATCCATATACAGTGTTCTTAGATAAATCAAAACATTATATAAAGAATACTTTGATCTCGGCTAAGTTTTCAAATCTCCTCTAGAGCTTGCTAAAAGCAACAAATAACAAGATATAGCCTGCTGATGTCACGTTTGGGATTTATTTTCTGGGCCAGGATTTCTCTGTTGATCTTGGCTAGCCAACCTTTTGTCTGTAGAGGCACAAAGCAGCCTAAGGCTGCCTTTAGCACTGATCCATCGCTGCTTTCTCAGCAGGTAGACAGTACCATCTGCTCCCAGAAATGTGAAGGGAGTATAAGGTCCAGCCGGCCATCACCCCAAATATATTAAAAATGGGGAGATGCTGTCGCCTCTGAGGCAATTGAATTATGAAGTTTAGTACATGCAAGAGTTGGTGGGTTTAGATGCTTTTCTTGCAGGGATTTTGAATGAAATATTAGGGATCATCTTTTACACACTCTCACTGCAATGCAGCAGTGATATGTGAGCTGATGATGTTTTCCACACGATCATACCTGTGCATGGAGCCTTCTGTGTTGCAGGAGACTTTATTTTACATGTCTATTTATTTTAGTGCCTAAACTCCAGCAGACACTTCCAGAGAGTCGGTTTGCCTCAAATAAGGGTGACTCCATCTCAGCATCATCAGAAAAAAATTCAAAAGCTGAACCAAAGGCAGAAGCTGGTGCAAAGGCAAGAAGTTCTTCCAATACACCAACCAGCCCAAAACCCCCACTGCAGTCAACGAAGCCCAGCCTGACAGGACGACCCACGGTGCCACAGAAACCACGCTCTGCCTCTCGTACTGGTGAGGAACTGCTCTGGGCGTTCATTATCCCGAGCTGGGTACTTCTGAGTGGAGCATGTGGGCTATGGAGGGGATGCCCATGGCCACATCCTGAACAGAAGCTGAATGTAGAGGGACAGGTTCTTCAGTCTCTTGGTCTTGACTTGCCTCCTTCTTTTCCACCTCCCTCTGCCCTAGTTCAAATAAACATTAAAATGGTTTGATCTGTGATCTGCAATAGTAAAGCCTGAGGAGAAGCGTTAGCAGCAGCAGCAGCAGAGCTGTTCTGAGTTAGCCTGCTTTCATGGAGAAGGAGAGCATAGAAAGCTACGTCAGCATCAAAGCCCTGTTGTAGCACCACTGACAAAAAACCCTGTGTTTTCTTTAAACACCTGGCTCTAAATACTAAAATCCTTGGGGTTTTCTGGCAGGCTGCTCTTAGTCCCTTGAGCAAAAGTCTGCTGTTTTAGTAACTTGCACAGAACAATTGTCTCTTCTTTTTTTTTTTTTTCCTTGTTTTGCCTTTGTTTCTTTCCTTTTTGCTTTGACTGGAAATTATTATTATTACTGTGCTTTTATAAACCTGTCATTTGAATGACTGTTAACTTCTGCTCTGTCTTAACCTCCTGCCCAGATATTATCTCAAGGTTTCCAGTAGTGGGAAAGATTTCACCAAATCTCCCATACATTTGTCTCTCCACTATTTAATAGGCCAGTGTCAAAACCCCCTCTTCCCAAAGTAGAGCTGCTGGAGTTGAGGGGAATTAAATGCTGGTTACTGACTCACCCAGTAGCTATGGCAAGTACAGCTTATTAATTGCTACTGACTGAAAAATGTGAGCATAGCCATCTGCAAGAACTCACAGACCTGTGGTCCCATGCTCACTGTTGACCTTAGAAAGACCTTAGGATGAGGGGGCAGAGGGATATTATAGCCTCTTCCCTGCCCCTGATGTGTACCTGAGCATTACTTAGTCTCTGCACTCCAGTGGGTAGAATGTTTTTCAAGTACAGAATCACCTTCAGGTTTTAGATGGCTGTAATTTTCTTTTATTGGCCATTTTAGAAATGGTCATAAAAGTGAGAGGTGCCAGGTAAGATGATCATGAAGAAGAATACAATAGGAAAGCATGGCTTATTTGGTGACGCTCAATCTGTAAAACAAGCAGTGTGTTATCTCAAAATTTTAGGTATCAGAAAGACCTGAGCTATCTGTTTCTGCCAGCTCCTATTTCCTGCAGAGAGAACACACTGTGAGTTTAACACAGAGAGTAATTAATATTTACTCATAATAGGCCAGCTCCTCAGGTGGCAGCAAAAGCAGCACCTTCTCTGTTGCAGTCTAACTTCTATCCTAATACCTGTAGCAACCTGCTGGCTAAGCACGCCCAGGCGACGTGATGAAGCAGTCAAGCAATAATCCTCTTTACGCTCTTGCTCCCGCCATTGTTTCCAGCAGTGTGGCCAAACTAATGGTAGCAGATTTTGCTAAGTAGTCTGAGGGCGAAGGAACACAGCTCGGATGTCCATGAATCATCAAAGACTGAAAGTGGTTCCTGAATGAAGCATGCAACGGTTTTAGTTCAGAAATATATAGCTGTGTTTGCCAAGCACTGTGCTCATCCATATGTTGATACCGAGCTTCCCAAAGCACCTGGTCTCACAGGCACATCAAAATCATGGAGAATGTCCAAGAATTGATGTGTCTGTTCAGATCGAGTTGCATTTGGAAGGTCATTGCTTTCCTGTGCTGAAATTAAAAAGATGGACTCCTTTGTGGTGAATTCTCAACAGTGAGATAAATTCCTATTAATTGCCGGTATGCAACAGAATCACCTAATTGTACAAATACGCAATACAGGTGATACTCTGAGTTCCATTTTCCTTCTGTCAATACTAATGTGTCATCCTAGTTCCTCTGTTGCGTACACAGGCCACTGTTTACTCCTTGGGATCAAACATACAAGCAGTTGAAGTAATCCATTGCAGCTGTACTTCCCTGCTGTCCAAACAAAGGCTGTCTAGTGTAAGACTGAAGAGGTCTTCCTGTAAGGGCTGCAGAGGTGGTAGCCAACTTGCCATACATAACGTATACCCAGCCCTTTAGAGAAACAAGATATCCAGATGGTTTGAACTATAGATTTGAATGTAAATTCCAGGTTTCCTCACAGTCTAGAAAACAAAGTATTGTTTCTGTTCAGAAAGTCTTTGGGTATGCTCTCATGTTATGTACTCGCAATTGATTCCTGGAAGTACAGAGCTCTGTAGGCTGTTTATGAAATTTGTTGCACTGGTTCACTGTTATGCCTTATAACCGTGAAACAGGACATCTAAATTGATGAATTCGTTATGTTTCAGGACAATAAAAATATAAACAGAACAATGATTTTGGACAAGTTTTTGGAAATATTTCTCAGCTGTTCTTTATAAATTACATACTTATGTCTGTCAGGAAATTCAGTTGGTCCCATCAGATTTCTATTTCTCCTACAATGGCAGTACACATTAAAAATGCAGAAATTGAGATCTTTGCTTTGGCTATTAAAATTATTTCACCTGGAGTGAGGGGCCATCACGTATTCTCTAGACATAATGTAAATTCCTGAATCCTTCTTTTTCTGACACAGGTTCTAGCTGTTTCTTGTTTGCTTATAGTGCTGAGGTTTGGCCTGTCATAACAGCACCATTTCTGTGAGCTACAGTGCAAATGTGACTTCTCACCTTTTGTTCGTGGTGCTCCACAGAGGATGCTCCGGAGTCTCCCTCTGGCCCCAGTTCCCCAAAAGTTGCCCTGCTTCCACCTGTGCTGAAGAAAGTTCCTTCTGATAAAGAAAAGGATGGTCAGAGCAGCCCCACAGTCAGATCGTTTTCTCAAGAAGGTAGGAGTGTTGGTATAACTGTTGTTCCAGAGTGCTTGTCTTCTACTGGAATTCAATGTGTCATTGTCTCCTGATTTGTTTTCACTTGGAAGGGAAGAGCGTTATTAATTTGGAGGAAAAATCAAGGGAATTGTGTCTGGTTGCTGTTCCTCATCACCTCCACCCATGGGTTGGTGCTCTGTATTTACTTCCTTTGATCAAACCAAGTGAAAGATAAATCCCTTGGTATTAATAACATAGCTGAACAATTAAAGGACTCTTGTGTGATCTTAATCAAAATGCTGATTGGCGTTGGTCGCACACGGCAATGTGAAGTGCAGCTCTCTGGTTCAGCACACTTCAGGCAGCCAGCCTGTTGCTCTGTTGGTGGTACTCCTAGCTGCAGGGTTACTGCATGTGGCTGAGCTCACCTCCTCATTGGGCAACACGTCTCTGCGTGCCAGGGCAGGGCTTGGTACCTTCTACACACAACAGTAGGCTGCTGCTTCCTCTGTGCTGCTTTTTACATGTGCGCTGGATCTCTGCTTTTGCTGACGCGTTTGCCTGTCCAAAGTTGGCTCTTAGAAGAGCTAAGGCTTCCTCTGATAGCATGGGATATGTGGAGAAGCAGTCACAGAAATACTGCTCAACGTGGTGTTAACTGGCACAGATGACAAGGTTTGACATCTAGGGGTGAGACCTCTTCATTCCTGGGACTCTACTCAAAGACAGTGAGCCTGATTTCCATCCTAAGGTGATTCCTATCACTTAGGCTGTGAGACGAAGGTGTGTCCTTTCACACTCTGCCAGCAGTGTTTCAGAGTGCAGGATGGGAGCAGGTGAGTCAAGGCAGATCTGTAGCACTGGGTTGTGAAGACAGAGCAGTTGTGCTGCCCACAGAGCCTACCGTTACCCTCTTGATGAGAGGAGGGGTGAAGCCGTCACCAAAGCAGGATCGTCCAGAGGTGTATTTTGAGAAGCTTCTCCCTTTCTCTCCGAAAACGACCGTTTCCTTTATGAAACGACTTATCTCACAGTCTGAGTTTTGCTCTGCTTGGAAAATAATTGCTGTGGTGGCTACCGTTTGGTGACCGCATTTGGGTATCTGTCTATGGATTGTGGCGCTCACTTCAGCTGCCTGAATGATGCTGTTGGGCTGCGCTTGTGCCGTAGAAGTAGCCCAGCAGAACCGCCACAGTCTCGCTGAGTTACGTAGAGCTAGTAGGACACGGCACAGCCAAGGACCTCTTCCATGCCTGGAATGGACTGAGGGTTCAGACGGTCCATGTTGTCGGAAGCTGCAGCAGCTTGTGGCTCAGGGTCCAGAAAAGACATCAGGGTGTCTGAAGTGCCTCCTGAGGGCTGTGGCATTGTGAGGGCTGCAAGGCAGAGCGGAGCCTGGCGTTTTTTCTGTCTTTGGTCTCATCAGAGCCTGTGTTGAGACAGGTGAACTGGGCTATAGCTTAGAGACCAGACTCGCTGCACTGGTACCATCATGCTGTGAATGGTTACAGTCAAAGTTTCTTGCCACAGCAGACTCTCAGCTGCTGTCTGGTAGCTGGATATGCTGGAATCTTTGTGCAAAAGAAAACCCTGTGCATTGCTGTTTGCAAATCCTTACACAAAGAGGTCAGACACTGTGCTTTCCTCACTCCTTGTTCCCTTAGACCTCCCCAGATGACTTGGCCAAACACAGTTTTCTAGTTGCCGCTGTATTGAGCTGCATGAATTTTCTCAGGAATAGTTTAGAATGGCTAAAATTGCGTTTCCAGGTCCTTATGGAGCTGCTATGCTTTGCGTTAAGTTGTTTGGGAAAGAGTAAATTCTGTTTCTTTCTTTTTTTTTTTTTCTTTTTTCTTTCTTACTGTTCTACTTCCTCATTCAGTCATTCCTCTGTCCTTGCTTTCTGCCACCTTTCAGGCTAGCATGCTCAATTTGTTTCTGCAACTGGTAAATCACTGCAAATCTGCCTAAGTTAATAAACAAAATTGTATCTCCTGCGAAAGAAAGCTGCAGATTAGAGGATATTTGATTACAAAATTGCTTTTTATTAACAAGTTTAGCTGTAGTTTGTGGGACCGTCTCAAAATACACCTCTTTACACAGCGTACCTGTAAGACCAGGCTGCAGTTACCAACATGCGCAAATGTCTGGACTAAATTTAAGCAATCGTCTGGCGTATTGATTACTACTCTTTGAACAATTGATTAAATGGGATGGATAAATGAAATTATTTATGTTACTTTCCATACGTGCGCCTACAGAACAGCTTAGGAGTATAAATGAATCCTTTTCCCTGCTAGAGCAAACAGGAGATTGTCAAAAGAGAGATACAGCTCATGACTGTGCCAAGCCATCTGGCAGCGTGAAAACCACTCCGGGGCAGTATTCTACCAGTGCAGAAGAGGAAGCTAATGTGCTTGGGCAGAGGAAGCCACAGCCCACTTCTGGTTAGAAGTTTTCATTTTTCATCAAGACGGTACTTCATAACTGGCACTAACATTCATTAAGAAATTGTAATGGCAAAGAAACCACAAAAGGATGTGGGTTTGTCATCGGATTATGAGAAAGGTAAAAATCCCATCGGGTGCTAATCGTCTCTCTGTCCCTATGGGAACTACATGGCATGAAAAAGATTCCAGATAAGAAATGTATGTGCGTTTTGCCTTCGTGGCAGGACCAGTGACCGGTGCCATCCAGCACCTGCAGCTCCTCTGCAGAAGAGGGCTCGCTGCAATCCGTGACTGCTCGGTGCAGCAACGGTGGCACGCTGCCGAGTGAGTACGCTGCAGGGAGCGTCCCTGCTGCTTTGCGTGCGTACCTACCTTTCCTTTTTTAAGATGCATGCGCTGGAGTATTTCAAAATACATTTCAGCCTGAATATTGTTAGTGCCAGTTTCAGTACATCACTCACAAAACCGTTTGAGAACTGGGTAAATCAGATTATTTTGATGTAGTACTTTGCTTTTCAGCTGCATAAACAAACAAAAAAAACACCAAAAGAACCCAAACCCAGCACATGCTTAAGCCGTGCTTCCTGAAGAGCAGCTTTGACATACACTGAACTCATTCAGTAGGCTATAAAAATGATTGGTCTATGTGCTTTTAAAAATATAAAAGCTCCTGTTCTCAAACGGTACGTGTTTACATGCTTCTCTGTATCTTTTAACTGGTTTGTTCAAACAACGATTCAAAATTGCTTTTTTTCTGAATTATTTGAATTAGGTATTTGAATGTCTTATGCACATTCATTTACACAGATTTTCTGTTTGTAAGACATCATGTATCCCTTCCGTAACATACTCAGCCCAAAGTGTATAAACTGATTTCCTTTTCTAGCTGTAGGATGAAACTTAGCCCAGCAAAACTTGGAAACTCTCTTTCCCATCATAATCAAATGATTATATTTTAGTTCGTTCTAAGATATCTCTCTGATAAATTAAGTTTCAAAGACTGAGATGCTGCTGCAGATCTACCCAGAGCGCCTGCGTATGGTTTCACTGGGGCAAGGGTAAGCTCTTGTGGCAGAACCCTGCTTGCACTGTGTGGACTTAATTGCCTGATTCAAAATCTCAGGCATTTTGGAGGCAAACTACTTGTCTTGATTTATCAGGCCATAAACTAAAATGGCTGCTGCAGGATGTGTTCTAGGTCTTGTTTGAGGAGTGAATGGAGGCTCAAACAAAGGCCGTGTAGTTAGTACCAGGTGCAAGTACGAAGAATGACTCAAAAATTTCCAGGCACATGTTTCTTTGAAAAGCAATGGTGTTTGCGAAGGTGGAAATGCCTGTATTTTTTTTTTTTTTTACAGAATTTAGGTATCTTAATCCTCTCCAATTCCATTAAATAGCTTTAAAAACCTTTCTCAAAATCCTTTCCTCTTCTTTCCCAGCTTGCAAAGCCGGGACAAGAATGTAGCGAGCGTGTAGCTGCTGGTTCTTGTTTCGTCCTGTGTTTTGGCTAGTGCAAATAAGGAAGGAGGTATTTTGGGCCCAGGGTAGCAAATGTGCCCTGTGTGTGGAGGTGGATCTCTGCAAGATCGGATCTGTGCTGGATGTGTCCGTTCTGCTTCCGTCCCGGCAGAGATCCAGAACTGGACAGTGTCTGTGCCAGAGGAAGACGAGCCAGAGCTTTCTGTCCTCTGTTTCACGGCCCGCTGGCAGGCACCAGCACTGCCTGAGGGGGTCATGCCACGTCCCCAGGGATGCGGGGAGCATCCCTGCTGAGGCTGCCCCGGCCGCGTTGGCTCCCTCGCGATGCCTCTCTGCATCTTCCGCGTTCCTGGCATAGCCTAACACAGCCTGGCACGGTTTGCAACGGCCACGGGGATGCGACAGCCTTCTGCTGGTCTGCCCCTGCTGCGGGTGGTGACAGGGCAGGCTGTCCCTGGGGGTGGCCAGGCTTTAGGTGAGCAGTACGCGGGGAGGGAGAGCTGGTGCTTCGTGGCCACCGCAGCAGCTGCTGGTGCCTTGTTGAGAGAGGCGTGCACGGATGTGAACAGGCAGAAGGATCGGTGTGAGCCAAAGCTGGATGTCCTTACCTGAAATGGCGGAGCAAAGGCGGTCTCGCAGCTGTAACATTTAATTTTGGGGAGGGTGAAGTGAGATGACTTCCAACACAGTCACATTTAGGGGCTGCTGTGTGTTTAAAGGTTCATTTTAATGGGAAGTATCAGATTTCTAAAACTATCAGTCTTTGCATAATGCCACCCCCTTGATATATAGGGTAACTCTCGTGTTACCATAGCAATTTTAGACCACTGATTAGATCAGAAACCTTGACAAGGTTTTATGACCTTCTTTCCATTTCATTTCAAAGCTCATTGGTCTGGGGCCTTGCTGAGATTTTGAGTGCTGGGCGAACAAAATGGACACTGTTTGCTTTTAGACCACGGGAAGTGGGTATGTCCTGCTGCTTTCTGCACGGCCGAGCACGGCGAGGTGCAGAGCCGTGGTCTCAGCTGGAGGAGATGGAGGTTGGGCTCAGCGCCACGTGCGTGTCCCCCGCATCGGGGAACAGGGAGGGCAGTGGGACCCGGCAGCACCAGTGGGGCAGGGAGCCGCAGTGCAGGTAACTTGGATGCCGAGGTGAATGTCTGTCCTGATGAAGGCTGCTGAGTCAAAAGGGAGAATACAGCTGTGTCCTGCTAGGGTGACAGGCCTGCCTGGGACATGTGGCGCTGCTCCGAGGGCTGCCCGGCGAGGACACCACATCCGCTGGGATCCAGCCCAGCTGGGAAAAAGAATGCTGTTCTGGTTTTGAAGGGTTGTGATGAGAAGAAAGTCTCCAGGCCGTTTCTACCTGTAATGTCTGTCTGTGTCACAGTGAAGTACCGAGTTTCATATGAGTTTCATAAATGAGTTCAGTGGGAGCAGGAGCAGCTCCTGTGTACATGAATGACTTCTTGTTAAATTATTTTTCTCCTCTCTCTGCTACAATCATTTGTAAGACCCATTTCTGTTCTATACAGCTGTGAAAAGAAGCCCCGGGCAGCAGTCTCACGAGTTCCAGGAACTGAAGCAGAAGTCCTTAAGTAAGGACGGCCATCAGGGAAGCAAGTCCAGTGACTCTGGCGAAGAAGCAGATAAAGATTTTATTTTTGTTTAGCAATCAGTACCAGTGTTTCATAGCGCAAGAGCTTTTTATAACAATCAGGGTACAGCGATCAACAGCCCTTCTGTCCAGCTGCTCTTTCACCACAGGTACATTTCCATGCGGAAAACCTGATCTTCCAGTCGTGGTTGACAGTACGGTCACTTGGCATTGATTCGGCCCTCGATTTCTGTTCTGTGCAGCGCAGGCGTTCCTTTCCCTGCCTTTGCTAAAGCCAGCGACTCTGTCATGTATTCTACTTGAATTTCTCTGAAGCAGCTACCGAGAGTGCCCGGCATTAGGGCATTTAGAAAGCAGAGCAAATTAACTGGACACTTGTCTTACACTAATACACTGTACAGCAGGTAATGTGTTGTACTGCTGAATGTAAATGTGTCAGATCTGCACGTGACTTACCTATAAATATATTCTTGCGGTATGCAATTGCACATTGTAATTATATTAAAAGAGCACACTAATAAAATAATTTGTATAGATTATATATATTAAATGCTTGGGTATGGTTTTTACATTCTCCCATAGGGAGCTTCTTTCTTCCTGTTCTCGTACTGTACATAAAGCTCCAACGCTTACATTTGTGTACCGCCAAAAGCACAACAGAGAAGGGTTTGGATGACGTATAATCATGGTATGCTTCCACATTCGTATATTAATGTATATAGTTGATTGGAATGAGGGCAATTGAAATTTTATTAATATCGGTGTTTTCTAGAGGCCTTCCTCAGTTCTGTCTGCGTATTAGCTTCCTTTCAATGTGTAATTCTACGAGAAAAATAGTTTGACATCTGTAAAAACATCTCAGCTTTTGGGGGAGGGGGTGCAAATTTCACAGCTACCCACTTACAGGTCGAAGGGATTTTATTCATATGTATATTTGTAACAATAAAAAATGATTTTACAACTCAAATACTAATCTTCATTTTTACGGCGCTATTTTTGGTCCGATGATCTCTGCTCCTTGGGCGACGGCATTGCGTCAGGTAGGCGAAGCCTGCGGTTAAGACAAAGCCTCTGTAATCTTTTTCTGCTTCTAGTAAAGCATCTGTTCCTGCCGAAAGGGGCGCGTACATATTGTCTTCGTAAAATGACTGAAAGAAGATCTCTCTGCTGATCTCCTCCCTCGGAAGGCAGCCTTCACATGAGCCAGAAACACCTGCTGTCTAAATTCTCTGGTTTGGTTCCACAGGACAGAACAAAATTGTTGCGATCACTCTCCCCCAGGAGCAATTGCCCCGACCTTGCCTGGGTGGAGCTGCTCAGATGCCCATCTGTCAAGTGTCCTTCCCTCCAAGCCCTGTGCACGTACCCGCTGTCACCCTTCTATTGCAGTATAAAGGGCTGCTGTGGCAAAACGGGAGCCTTTTACACCAGAATCTTTTAGAAACACTTTGTAGAGGTTTAAATGTTCAAAAATGAGGTATGAGGTGTGGGAAAAGAGGTCCTGAAGACTGGGGGTTCATACCTAAGTAGAATGGAGCTTGCACTGTCTTGAAATTCTGCATTCATCTATAATCATTAAGAGAAAGTTCTTTGTATTCACATTTCACATTGATTTATTGGGCATCAGTATGAATAAAAGACAAAAGGCAAAGGAAAACCTGAGTGCCTGTATTAGAAAGGAAAAATAGTCCAGTCATAAGTAGTCCACTGCAATTTTCATTTATGTATGACATGGAAAAGACAAGTGTCTGAGAAGTGTAAGTATACCAGAAGGGTTGCCTGATTTGCTGGCTTTGGGAATTTAAGACAATTAACAGCAAGGTTCATAGTATTAGTACAAAAAATAGACCCTGGCTTCCAGCTGCTGCGGATTTCTCTTATTTGTGCTGGATGTCCTTCTCGCCAGTCGCTTGCAGCGTGGCACCGGTCCTGCTGTGAGAAAGGACAGCAATAGCGTCTGCCTCCACCCGGTCAGTAAACCACAGCCAGGGACGTCGGAAATGCTGTAGAGGAAGTGTGTGTTTGTGCTGATAAACACAAGAAGAAGAAAAGCTGGAGTGCTGCAAGAGTTGTCTGCTGGAGTATAAAGATTTCATTAGACAGCAATGTTTTTCCTTACTGGTTACGGTGAGCCTTTCCAGTCTTTATTCCAGCCGTCAGTGGGCAGTGGGGAGGCTAGGTGGTGGAGAAACAGCTTCAGGGCTGTGCTAGTGTGAGCTCTTGGGGACCGGGGGGTGGTTTCTGTGTGCCTGTGTGGTTCTGGGTGTGAGGAGGAGCGAGAATTTTCATTTCTTTACTACCTTTCTGCCTAGCCAGCCCAGCACTGTCAGCCTGATTGCAAAGAATTCATGTTGCATCCAGAGCACCCCATTGTACCTCTTCTATATTTAAGAAACAGTGACTTTCGTTTCCAGCCTCTTGAGCCCATTGAGGCCTTGGGTGGGTGCCGGTGCATTCTGGGGGAGCAGCGACCACCCCAGCCTAGTGCCCAGCCAAGCTGGTGGGGAGGTTTGGGGGATCACAACTCGTGGGCAGGAGAGGTGCTGCCGTCCCACGAGCTGCAGGCTCTCTGGAGCCGGCGTGTGCCTGGGGAACCCTCCTTGTGCCTCTCGCTGCCTCCCTTGCCTGTCCAGAGGAGCAGAGCCCAGAAGCCACGTTCAGCTGCCTTGGTGGGATGTCGGTGACAGAGATCCCTGCAGCTCCTGAGAGATCAGCTGGTGGTACCACTGAAGACAAGGTGTTCCTTGTTCTCCCAGGGCATCCCCAGCGTTTTTGAGTACCGCCGATGCTCTGCGTTCTTCCTCGTCCCATGCCGGGTGCTGCCTGAGCACCTCTAGCCATGCCGGTGGGAGCAGAGGCAGCATGGGAGGAGAGGCAGCTTTCTCCTGTGCTTCATGGTCTGGCGGCTCAGAAAGGGCTCACGGGGTTACGTCTGACACGATGGTTTGGTCCCTGGATGGTGGCTGGTCTCAGGCAAGCCAGCAGCCGGGTGCTGCATACACTGGTTTTGGAGGTGACAGCGAGCGGGTGGCGGTGTCAGAGGTGACAGCAAGAGCCTCTGCATCCCTGCGTGCACACAGGCACGTGTGCCGTGCGACTAAATTGGAGCAGGGGCCCAGCAGCCCTGGTCACCCGGTTGGAAGTGCCCCCCTGGAAGGGGTCTCAGCACCAGCATGGAGGTCAGATCTGCACATCCCTGGAAAAGGGGGCGAGGGGCTGTCAGAGGGAGCTGCCCCAGCCCTTCTGCTCCTAAATCTGGTTTTGCTGTGGAAGATCTTCCCCCGTGACACCCGTAGTGGCAGTGCCTCCTGACCTGAGACGCGTTGGGGAAGGGCTGCGGCTGCCTGCCCGGCTCCAGCGTCAGCTCAGCCGGCTCTACGCTGGCTCTCTGCCGGACCTCCTTCCCACCCCCTTCCGAGGGAGGCTGAAATCAGTCTGGTAGGTTTTGAGCGTTTTAAAGCATTCCCTGGTGTGCAGTAACAACAGTTAATAGCTGCTTCCTGAGAGGGAAACAGCAATGGTCATAAATCGTTCCCCTCCACCAGAGCCATCCAGCCGGGCTGAGGCCATCTGGGAATCAATGTGGCCCATTAGTCACAAATCTGCGCGACCCACTGCACTTAACCGAGAGCTGCTGTCGGCGCAAGCTCTTGCTGCTGCTGCTTATTAATTGATTAATGTGGAGATGATTTCTCTCTCCTGTTGCACAGAAAAAGGGTTACTGAGAAACATTTTTCTAGGAAAATACCAGAAAGCTCTGCTCCTGTTTGAAATGCTGCTTTCTTGTGGTCAGGAGAGAGCCGTGCTGCCTTCCCCATGCCCGGGGATGCCAATGCTGGGGTGGGCTGTGCCCGAATCCCACGTCTCAGGTTATCTTCTGGGGGAGGTTTCAGGCAGCAACACCGTCCTTCGCTTCTCCGGGAGCTGTGGCCCAGGGGGTCGCTAACAAATGCAGTGCAGGTGAGTACCAGAGGTTATCATTTAATGCCAGGTTCTTGCTGGTCAGGCCTGGAAAGCAGAGTGGTCTTTCCCCATCCTAAGACAGTCTGTAAATGGGGAGCATGAGAATTGCGACAGAAACATGGGACAACAACCCTCTCTTTCCTTTCTCCTTTTCTTTTCCTTCTCTCTTGTAGATGACAAAACCCACCTGCCTGAACCATTCTCTCTCATCGCCGTCAGCCCTCGCCCCCTCTCCATGAGCCCTTCCCCTAGGTCCGGGCCAGCAGCCGGTGAGCCGGTGCCAGAACCTCTCTGCCCTGCCCGCGCCCAGCCGAAACCCTGCTCACTCCTCTGGATGCCCCAGTGGCATTGCCAGCCAGTCTCCCAACAGTTACAAACTGCTCATGGGTGATTAAATTGCCTTCAGTGCGTCACATAAACATTAACTTGTGTCCTGCTCAAGAGTGAAAAGTGCTGCCTTGGGCCAGCCTCCACCCTGGATATGCAATGACAGAACCACAGAATGGTTTGGGTTGGAAGGGACCTTACAGATCATCTGGTTCCAACCCCCCTGCCGTGGGCAGAGACACCTTCCACTGGACCAGGTTGCTCAGAGCCTCATCCAAACTGGCCTTCAACACTGCCAAGGATGAGGTAGCCACAGCTTCCCTGGGCAACCTGTTCCAGTGCCTCACCACCCTCGTGGTGAAGAATTTATTTCTTAAATCTAATCTAAATCTACCCTTTTCAAGCTGTTATCCCTTGTCCTATCACTCCATGCCTGTGTAAAAAGTCCCTCTCCAGCTTTCTTGCAGGCTCCTTCAGATACTGGAAGGCTGCTATAAGGTCTCCCTAGAGCCATTTCTTCTCCAGGCTGAACAACCCAACTCTCTCAGCCTGCCTTCATAGGAGAGGTGCTCCAGCCCTCTGATCATCTCTGACCTCACATAAGTGATCATAGGAAGATCTACCAGGCATCTTCCCAGCTTTTCTCCTCATCCCTGCGCCCATCCTCCTGCAGTCCCTCGTGCCTCTTCCCAACACAAGCATCCCACCAGTGCCACAGCAAGTGACTGTCCACCTGAGCCTCCACCAGCATCCAACGTTTCCAACGGCATCATGACCACAGGCAGGGCAGGATCCCACAGCAGCTGGAGTGACTTCCCCAGCCTAGGGGATTTGCTGGCAGCATCAAGGCTTCGGTGGATTTGGCCATGGGACTCCCACCATCTCATGCTCCCAACCCGTGCCCCATCCTAGTCCCCTGAGACACAGCAATGGGTGGAAAACTGTACAGAGCACCCTGGCCGAAGGCACTGGGGCTGCAGGCCTGTCTTTATGGGGCTGTTCCTCATCCTAGCACGTGGCCAGGTTGTAACAAAGGGCAGAAGGGCTGTGGGTTGTCGAAGGCAATACTTCGTCTTGGAGGTAGTGGTTTTAGTCATTTATAGAATCACAAAGGTTGGAAAAGACCTCTAAGATTATCAAGTCCAACCATCACCCCAACACCACTGTTCCTGCTAAACCATATCCCTAAGTGCCACATCTACACGTTTTTTGAAAACCTCCAGGGATGGGGGCTTCACCACCTCCCTGGGCAGCCTGTTCCAATGCCTGACCACTCTTTCAGTAAAGAAATTTTTCCTAATATCCAATCTAAACCTCCCCTGATGCAACTTGAGGCCAGTGCCGCTCATTCCTATTTACTTGGGCTATTATTTTTTTGGGGTTTATTTTGAGATTTGCTAAAAGGCTAAACGCTCCTGGGTTGTCCTTCTGAGGCTCTGAGAGAGAGCGCTAAGCTGTGCCGGCTTTGGCAGGGCCTCCTGCGCTGAAACCCGGTGGTGGCTGGCAAAGGACGTGCAGCCACGTGTGATGCGCCATTGGAACTCCCTGGTGGGGTTTGCGTGCTCAGGGGCCCAGGAACAGGCATCTGAACAGGGTGAAGAAACGCGAAAGTGAGGTCTCACGGTGAGCTGCTGGGCAGTGAAACAAGTTGAGGGGTGTAAAATGGCAAGTCCCTGGAAAGCAGCCTGGGGGCTGCGTCCAAGTGCCTGTCAGGGATGCGAGACATCCCAGAGGCTCTGGGGTTACGCACGGTGAGGGGATGGGAAACCAGAGCTGGTGGAAAGAGGCCACTGCAGGGCAAGGGCAGAGCTCCTGCCTCTTGTGTGAGGCTTGGAGGAGGAGAAAACAGGGAAGGCATCAGCTTCTCTGTCTCTGCCAGATTAAATGAAGTTTCCTGAAAACAAGTCACTCAGTTTTCCTCCATGTTTGGGACAGAGCTGTCAGTTCTCCATCAGCACACAGCCAGGGACAGGCTGGTCCTTGGGGCAGCCTGTGGCAAGTCCCTTCGCCTCGTCAAACCGGGGGCTGACAGCTCACCCCCTCCCCAGGACATCCCGCCCGTGGCTGCTCCTGTGGCATCAGGGAGACCCTGCAGGGGCAGGGACCGTCGCTGCCCGGGGATTGCAAATTCCCCTGGTGCCAAGTGCCATGGAGAATTGCTGTAAGAGCAGCGATGCTCATCAGCACCAAGAAGATGCACAGTGAAACCCTGTATTTTCAAAGAGAAAACAAAGTGTGAGTCTCGGCGTATCAGGTGAAGGCATTCATTCTTCAGAGGCAGCTTTGCAAGGGCTGTGCTAGCACAGAACTGAATTTCTTATGCCATATCCTGCCGCAAACTAAAGAGGCTCCCGCCGATATGAGAAGTCTCTTCCCGGCATGAAAGCCACTCTGCCTTTGGCACCCCTTCATCAGCTGCCCTGGGGCTTTAGTAGATGTGGGCTGCAAGCGCCCGTGTTTGGGCAGCCCGGGCGGGATGGCAGAGATGCTGCCACGGTCCCTCCCAGCCCCATGGCAGGGTCCTCGCTCCAATGGCACTGTGCTGCTGCTGCTTTGGCAATTTGCAACGAGCTCTGCCAGCTGACCCCAGCCCCGACTCTTCAGAGCCTGCTTTCTTCTGCTTTTCCAGTAAGTTGAATTGAGGAGACGAAAAGCTGCACGGGAGAATGAGCATTTTAATTAGATTAATAATGGCCAGAGAAGGCAGGAGAGGGGCTGCTATCTTGGCAAATCCAATTTGGTTTAACTGAATGGAGGAGTGAAGTTAACTCTGTAATCTCTGCTCAGCACCGCTCCGGGGATGTCTCCTTCCCATTTACTTAGGTGGACAAGACCCAGCGGTGGGCAGAGGAGAGGCCCGTGGAGGGTGTACAGCCCCCACTTTTTTCGGACAACATTAAATTCTAGCAGAAGACTGAAATAATGAAAGTCAGTAACTGTAACTGAGACTGCAGCCCCTGGCTGGGTAGCACTGAGCAGCATGTGGCTGGGCGAAATGTCAGCTTTTCCTCTGGGAAATCTCTTTTTACATCCCATCTGATGGCCTGGCTCCTGACCCCTCCTTTCCAGCAGCGTCCCAGTGGGAAGGGGTTGGCTGCTTCCCCATAACTCTGGTTGGATCCCCATTGTCAATCCAAAGCGGGGAAGAAGACAGAGGACTGATGCCTCTCATTTTGGGGCTGGGGAAGGCTGAAAAGACCTGGCCTTGGTGGGAATTTGTGAATGGGAACATCCCTGGGATGGCAGTCGTCCCGTCCCATCACCTCATTCGGTGCTGGGACCCGACGCAGGCAAGTGGTGGAGTCCCCATCCCTGGAGGTGTTCAAAAACCGTGTAGATGTGGCACTT
>Ga0065711_1033213_pt1 | contig 25914 bp, 13 predicted proteins | sample Hoacrofraction12_FD_59098 | JGI IMG/M metagenome (GOLD analysis project Ga0065711, IMG submission 59098) | Hoatzin crop microbial communities from Cojedes, Venezuela - Epithelial fraction 12 v2 (version 2) | ecosystem: Host-associated > Birds > Digestive system > Esophagus > Crop | place... | reverse complement strand
CCCCCCCCCCCCGACAAAGTCAGCTATCATCTGACAAAGGAGTATTCTTCTGTGGACCACATAAAATTATCTGTCTAGTGAAGATCTGAATTTATGTGCTATCGGTGCTTTTTTTGAAGTGCTGGCGAGCCCTTTGGCCAGCAGCAGCCGCATTGCTCACAGAGCTGCTATTACAGAGGAGCAGGGCGACCTCTGTTCAGGAACTCCTTGAACACTTATTTCACATACAAAGAGAGGGGAAAAGAAAACAAGAAAATTACTGCCTAGATGGCCGGTACCTCATCGGCATTCAATCTAACCTGTTCTGTATTGGAGCAGCACAACAAAGGTGTCCTCCGGCATTAGAGGTTAGTAAGTACAGACAGCTGGTCTCCCCGTGGATCTGTCCCTGACACTGACCTTGCACAGGGAATCCCTCCCTCCTGTATCCTTAGATAAACTCCCATCGTCCCTGAAACTGGAATAACTGTGCCATCTCACAGTCACATTGCTTCTGCATCTGTCACGCATCATTGTGAACCACCTTTGTTTTCAGCGGCGAGTTTCAAGTCATTACCTGCCTAAAACAGGATTTATTCAATGTGTTAGTGACTCTGAGGGTTTTCTTAACCCAGACAGAGGAAGATTTCCTATATTTGCATTTTTCTTTTCTTCTCTATTAAATAAACATTTCATCAGATGATCATAAAAAAAAAAAATGTCATCCCATCCTTTCTTCCTCTAAAAAACCAGGAGTTTCAAATCTGAATGCTGATCTCTGCCATTCCACCCATGGTGGGTGCATTTTCCTTCTACAAACTCCAGATCCCCCCTACACTCTCTCCATCACTTTTTCTTACAGTCTTTCCAGTGGAATTGATCTCATCTGTGATACTATGTCTTTTTTCCTTCCCCCCGGGGAAAACATCCCCCCCAAACAGTTTCTGTCTGTTCTTTCCCTCCCTCCTTAAATGGTAACTTACCTTTTTGGAAAACAGAACTGCCTCCTCCTGTGATACTGTCCTTATCTCCTCCATGCACAACAAGAACAAGAATTTCTACTTCTTGAGAAAACACCCGTAAGCTCAAGGAGAGATAAGGTCAACTGTGACAAGGATTATGCATTTCTGTAACTCCATTTTCTCCTAATCTGGAAAGATTCCTATTTCATGTCTAAACTACAGAACTAGAGTTTACCCTTTCAAAAACAATAATCTTGATGCACCACTTGTATCACCTGCTACAAGGTGAAGACACTGCTCTTCATTATGACAGAGGTTTGTTTTTCTGGATTGCTAAAATGCCATTTAAAGCTAAGAAATAAGCCTTTTCCTTCACCCTTAAAGATAGCCAAGAAAAATCTTAACTCTGTTTTAAAATTGGGAAGAGGAAAAGAAAAAGGAATATAGAACTTTTTGTGTAAGACAAAAAGTGTAAGCATAAGATTTGCCTAGATTTTCTTCCTTCCTCAGCAGCTCTCAAATACAACTAACATTGAAAAGAAAACAATAAAAACAACCAACTGTGAGGACTGTGGAACTGAGGAAAGAAAGATTTCTGCCCATCCATTATTGATTCAGTTTCCCCGCTGTAAAACATTTTGCAATTCTATTTGTACAACAGACACTGATCATGGACCAAAGTCATATGGGATATGAAAATACATACCTTTCTGGGTATGGGGTGTCTTTTAGAAATATCCCTCTTATCTAAGACCTTGCAGTGTCACTTTGACTTCCCTGGGCTTTGAATCAAATGCTCAGATGTTGAATTGTCATGAGCAGAAATGCAGCAACACGGATGAGTGGGACTTTGGAATATGCATTCAGGAGCAACATCGTACAGGACAGGAAACTCTAATGCACCTACTTTGTGTATTTTAAAATCACCAAAATTTTAAGTGAAGAAACACAATTTCTCATTTGTCATCTGTGGTAACTTTAAGTAAGCTGTGTGTCATGGCTAAAACACAAATGAGAGACTGTGTAAATCTTCCCAGCAGATGATCTATTTGACAACATAACTTTGTCAAATGCACTTCCTAACTGTAACGCTGAAAGAGAAAGCTGATGATCTTTGCTCTTTGGACGTGTCAGGTCCTTAATATTATCTGTCTTCTTTTCTTCATTCAGATTACTATAAATCTATTTTTTTCCTTTGAGAAGATGAGAAATACAGAAACTAGATTTCAAAATTAAAGTAGTTGGTTGTTTTTTTTTAAAAAAAAAAAGCTCACAGAAGAGTTTCCCTTCGAGCAAAAAATACAAAGAATGCAAATAAACATTGTCAAGCAATGAAAGACTCGGTATTACAAAAGCAGAGCACTGGTGGATTTACTTGGGCATGACCAATATAAAAAATACCACCACTGACTACTCTTCCTGTTATTGAAAGCAGCACCTCTAAGTTACTAGAGTCTCTAATGTTTCTGTGTAAAATCTGGTCTCTGGTCTAGTCAATGCCAGTTTTCCTGTCCATTGCAATGGATGGAAAAGTTTATGGTCCTCTTTTACATGTATAGTATATGCAAATGAAAGTGTAAGTGAAGTAACAAATCACTTTGCACTTAAATTTAAATAGTTGTACCTAAAACTAAATATAAATGATGATAAGGCCACAAATGAGTACAAAAGTTAACAACAGATGTTACAGCTGTTCCCCTTTTCATTTTGCTTATTGAAAACCTGCTAAATGTCAAGTCAACAAAGGTCATTTAAGACTTAAAAGTATAGCTGTTTCTTTTACAATGTCTATAAATACTTCATCCCTGAACTTCTGGTCAGAAAAAAACCACCCTTTATCCTATACTATGTGCTCTACTCTTTGCCACGCCAAGCTGTACACGGTGCGTGGCCTGTGGCTACTGTTTTACAGACACACGAGCCGTGATTTGAACAGGCAGATGCACAGCCTCCCGCTTCTCATGTTAGGTCCCAAGTCTCCTAAGTACTCACGTGAAGAATCGTGCATAGAGATACAGACACAGTTCCTACCAGGTGCCCAAAGGGGAGCCAAAGGTGGGAGCAGCATTTTGCGAGCTGCATTCCCCAGGGATGGAAAAGGTGCTGGGGTTTGCCAGCAATGTCAGTCTGGGATGCGGTGGCAAGTCTGGCCACCCTGAATCCCTCAGGGAGAGTTACTGTTCAGTGTAACACATGCACTTGTTACCATCTTCATGTCTTTGCGTGTGATACGCAAATCTGAGCTTAAAAGATAATGTTGGCAGTACTTGCCTTAATTAATCGGGTTCTGTATATTATAAATATGTATCCATACCTTTAACAGAAGGAAGTAACAGTGAGTAATTGAAGTGCTTACAGAATGTGTTTCCTAAATTTTGCACATTGTTATGTATTGGTTACTGGAATTCCCTCTGAATCGGTATCTGCAGCAGTGACCTGTATGAGCAAAATAGCTGGTGAAGGCTGATGCCTTGCTTCAGCTGGAATGTAAAATGAAGACTAAGTAGTGTCACGTGCAAGCCCTGGTATCATTCAGTAACTCACTTCTCACTGCGGGGAGCGGGAGGGTTCTCCAGAGACAGCCTCAAAGAAGTAGCTTCATAAATCCCGCAGCTGGTATCTAGGGTCAAATGAGCATGTCTCCTGGTACCGGGCTAGATCAGAGGAGAGGATTTCAGTGCAAGTCGGCAGGATCAGGGAAACATACAGAGTTGCTCTGCTTTGGGAGATACAGAGGGTCATGTGGGCACGTTCCTGTAAAGACTGATTTGAATCAAAGTTTTTTCAGTTACTTGAAACGAGTGCCATAGTTGCAAAGCAAGAGCTTCAACTTTCAATTAAGAAGGAAGACTTTTCTCATCAGCCATATCTGGAGGAATTAGCTTGATTCTCCTGCCTTTTTGGGCCCTTGATCACTACTATAATTCTAAGCAACAGACAAATGGAGACTGCAGAAGATAAAATGCTGCAATCATTTCAGCCAGGATTTCATTACAGTCGTCCTTCTGACTCCTTTGCACACACAGGTATTCTGTGTGTATCCTTTTGCTGTTTTATAAACAAAAGCCTTTTATGACCAACAAAAATAGCGATAATTTTTAGTTCCACAGTCAGTGCAAACTATGTGGTAAGTTCCTAGCTGACCTAAGCAAGGGGGAAGCCTTCTGTAATAAAAACCCAACAAAGGTGACTGCCTGCCAGTCCCTGGGGACAGGCTAACCCCCAGTGGGTGCCGCAGGAGCATCCCGACAAGGGGAGACTTGAAGACCGGGTCAGTTGGCAATCCTTGGTAATTTCATCTCGAAAAACTACTGTCAGTGTTTGTACCCATCGGAGTGTTTAGCTCTAGTCTCTAACTGCTGCACTGCCTTCCTCCAACCTCACCTTCCCGCGGCTCTGCGGAGCGCATTCCCTGTCCCCATCCACTTCCTCTTGTTAACCTTGTCATGGAAAACCTCTGTGGAAAACTCTCTCTCTTCCTTGCTGCTATCTGAAGTACACCAATCTTTCCTCCAACACAAATATAAATATAAAGTTGTTGCTGCTGATGGCATATTTTAATCTTTTGTAGCAATTCCCTTTGTAATCCTGATCAAGCTTTTCAGTATTCGGTAGACGCAGGCTCTCCCCAGCAGGTCTCTTGTAAAAGGGACTGCAAATCCTTGAGCTTTGTATTGCCTTCCTCACAATCTAAAGCAATAGCAGTGCTTACTAGCATCTAGTTATTTGCATGATAGCCTGTTTGATCAAATCAGGATTTAAAACCTATCATCAAAGAAGTGTCTCTTACATCATGGAAGTTTTATTCTTTTGCAAGGCTGTGTACATTGTTAGAAAGCAGTTCCTCAGCCATCAGCCCACAATACCAGACTGGTTTTAGCATAATCTCAGGATCTTTTCTCGAACTCATTGGCAGCAGCACCGCTAGAGTTAAAGTGTCTTGTTTTCCTGTTTTAGCTTTAACATCTTTTTGCTGATTTCTGAGTATCTTGTTTTACAATGGCCTCCTTCAGGCGATAGAGTCCAGAGCAAAATTTAATCTTCAGAGAGCATAACAAAAGACATCAGCCTTAGTTACCAAAAGATCATTAAGTAGTAGCAGCTGTTTTTAAGACATTGAATTTTTTCAATGAAGCCAGAAAAAATAAAGCATAAAGTAAGACTTTGTGCTGCCTGATTACGTTGCGGTGTATGAGGAAGTGCAACAGGAGGAAAAAGAGCAAACAAATATTTAACATCAGAGTAGCCAGCATCCTGATTGTACAAGTCATCTGTCATAAGCTTCTGACAGCTCTGAAGACATCCCTGCCTCCACACCTCTGGGAACAAGGGCTGGGGCGGGGAGCTCAGGCAGGGGGAGGTCGGGAGCTGCTGGGATCCCCATTGGTTTCCGGGATGGGACTGAGGCCCTGTATCGCCTGCATGCCTCGGACCTGTGTGCCAGGCTTGAAGAGAGGAGCATGGTTTTGTTGGGACCAACCGGTGAAAGGACCTTAACAGTGCCAAAGGGAGAAGGTAGGGAACAGGATGGGCTGGGAGGCATCAGCACCCTGAACACAGACTGTAAACAGCTTCATGCCATAATTTCTATGAAGGATGTGGCGTGCTGCAGAGTTGATGCACAGCAGTATGGGAACACATATCCAGTTTCTAGTCCTCACTTGATTTACTTTAGTCCTCCACATGTTTTTTTTAAAGGTTAACTACAGGTACACCAGAATATTTTTTTCTGCCCATCTCATTTTTAGTTCTAATTTTAGGTGCAACTAACTTTTCAGAACATTTGTTTAATTACCAATACTTGTCATGGACTTTTAAGATCATTTTGGTTTGGGGAGCTGAGGCATGCTTCTGATTTATTACACATCAATTACACGCAAGCTTTTGTGAGCTAGATGAGGCTGTTAGGAAGAGTTGTTTGCCGGGGAGTGTAATGAGCAGATAAACTTTGCCATTCGTCATTGCCCCCACCCTTCCCACAGTAAAACTCTTAGCTCATTTTCTCATAATCAACCTGGCTGCCCCCTCAAATTGTTAACAAACCAAAAATAAAGTCTCCTTCAACAGTGGCATCCATGTGAACTTAAATGACTGCATTAGACATTTAGTACCCTGATAGTTGTCTCCTCTCTTCTCCCAACCCTCTTTGTTTTTTTTTAAAGGAAAAGCAGCTGTTTATTGCCCCCAAAGGCTGTATAGAAGTAATACTACCAAGCGCAGACTGTGTTGCATTTTCTTCTGAGCAAAATTGGTTGCATATGTCAGAGCTTAATGCCTGTCATCCCTGCTTTAGCCCCAAACCCTGTTGCCTCACTGATGTGTTTTAGGGGAGGGGGGGTGGAAGAAGGAGCGAAGGTTTGTGTTGGCAGGAAAAGCGGTGACTGTGCTGCACAATCACGCTTCATGTACAAGGACACACATGAACTTACGGGAACTCAACTAGCACAATGCAAGGCGTTCATCCCTTCACCTGCATTCCTGAGCTCAAGACCACCACAGCTGTGAGACTTCTGGCTGAAGGACTAGCCTGGCAAACACTTCACATAACCTTGCCAGCTAAGAGCAGTTCTGCAGGACTTGTGGGATCAGGTCCTAGCTGCTGGAGGCGTGGATTTAAATAACAAAAAGTCACCTGAGCCTTTTGACGAGACCTCACCTGCCACCCTTCCAAGGAAGAGTGAAGAGAGGCATTTAAAATGCTTCCATTAATTTTCACCATCTGTATTAACGATGTTTACTTAAGCTGAAATAAGTCTCAGCTATGATTTATGAGTTTCATTCAAAGTAGTCCCATATCTTAGATTTGTCTTTAGTTGCCAGCTTTCTAAGTCCAGTTGAGTGTGTACTTTACAATGGTGAGCTTTTCATCCACACTGCTTCTTTGTGCACTAAGAGCGTGACTGTGGTGTGGACAGACAATAATCAATTAGTGAAACGGTATCTCGTGGCTGAGAATATGAAGCGGGCTTTGCGGGAACTGACAACAGCTCTTTTAACTGATCCGTTTCTGTCTGTCTGTTAAATATCCCAAAATACCAAAGGTCTTTCATTAGAGCTTCATACTCTCTCAGATCCACACGGGCCACTGGATACCTTGGAAGACTATGAACTGCTGTGAGCCGGCAGCAAATGGCGAGTTGCCAGAACGAAGAACAACCGACTGTTTTCAAAGCTTTGAAAATACTTGAAAAGGAAGGACAGAGAGAGGAGTGTTGCAGTTCCCTTCAGGACTGCTCAAATACTGCTCTTCCAAGTGTCAGCTGCGGGAGTTTGAAAGTCTCAGAGAGAGTTAAAACACAATCTGCCCGTTCCCCTCCGCCCCGTTCTTTTAGCTTGGCGGCAGCAAATTTTCTGTCTCTTTGTGTGGCATCTCGCCATAAAGAGGAAAATTTAAACAGGAGGAAGAATGTACTTTGGATTATTGGAAATTAAAGGAAAGTGGGAACACTAGCTTATTCTGGGATCCCAACCCTTTCTCAGTACAGCAGTCCCAAGTTTTTACCCAGTCTTGTTGTCAGCTGTGTTTTTAAGCAAACATACCATTCACAAAATCTAGACTTTTTACTGGTTTCCAGTTTCCCTGAAACACCAAGGGAGATTCCACAGAAAGGCAAATGCCTGTCTACCTGTAATAAGCTTTTTTCTCTAGTAGCTCTCTAAATAAATGTTTCTTGCCACACAATACATAAAATTCCCCACCTACTGCCCATTTATGCTTAAATGTTAAGTTTTAAATGGCTATAGATAAAACCCACGTTTTATATAAGTGAGAATGTAACAAGAGAAGGAGGAACTCGGAAGTGGCCTCAGTTGTGTGGAAGCATGAACTAGAGCCTGTCGCTTGATCCTCAGAACAGGATTAATAGTGGCCTTCTAAAGAAAAAGCTAAAAACTGTCTTGCCAAGTAATAGCAGCTAAAATTAGAAATGGGGGAAAATTACTGTAGCCAAGATGGTAACTACAGAAAATCTGTTTCTCAAGCCAACCTTAAGAAACTAGGCTGTAACTCCTTGATAAATGTTGGCATGATGTGAAGTGGGTGTTTCTTGACTTACAATTTGTTTGGGCCCTGGGCCATTCTATCTAAGATTAGTCAATGACCAAGTTCTTTCCAAGCTCATACGTTGCGTGTTCAAAATGAAAATGTAGTCCCACAACTTCATCGCCAGCCTAAAACTGAAGGGGATGGCAACAGCACCCGTGCCAAACTCTCTTGTGTGCTCAGAACCGTGGCCAGGCAGCGCCAACTCCCACATTTCGTTTCTTCCCAGAGCTGTGCTTTTATCAAGGTTAGATCTCAACTGCTCTTAGGTCGTCAGCTGACTCTGGTCATCAAAAACACTTTGTCTTTCATCTCTTGTACATCTGGAGAGGCAATTGTAACTATTTTCTCAGATGTAGATTTTAGCACGATAATCCATGCCATTGTTGCCTGTAGATTGCAATAACCCACATGAAAACTGCTCCTGAAGACCACACACGAATGTAGAAAGAAGCTGAATGGCAACTGTAGCTCCAGGGAGCATCTTCTAATAGACCTCTAAAAATGCATTAGATTCTTATCTGCTGTGGTGCCTCAGCAACCGTGGAAATCAGAAGAGATGTTTATGCCAGTAGCTCACAGACTTAAACATACTGAAGTCAGAAGTTTTAAGGAAACCCCTATAAAGCTCTGCTAGAAGTAACGAGCCTGTTCTGTTGATTTCCATGTGAATTATACAGTCCTTCTCATGCTGAAGGAATAACACTGATTTTAGTTACTGGGGGGAAAGCCAAGTTAAATCATACAGATATGTGAAATATTATATAGGCACATATTATAGCTGCTTGTATATCAAACATCTGAACTTGGGGAAAATCTGGCAGAATGTTGCATGTACATAATGTCTCCAAAGAACACACTGTTGCATTTTCTTTGTGACCTCCATCCATCTGGTCAGGGAACAAATGGTATGAATATAGATGCACCCGGGGAGGAGATTGGATGTCAGGACCCAGGTTGTTTATTCTGTCTAAGAGGCGAGCATTAATGACAGTCATCAGTTACATGGGGAGAAAGAAACCGTAGCACAGAAGAAAAAAAAAGCAGCTCTGGGAGTCTGTGGTAGATGGGAAGAGACGATCTAGGGTTATGTTTTAAATGATGGAAGCTTACTAATAAGTAAGATTAATGAAGCACTGCATGTAACTGTGGGTTATTATGCAACCTTCATCATTAGAGACCTTTGAAAACAGTTTGGAGTGGACTGGTACAGGTCTGGCTGGTGCTGCCCTGGAGCTGAGGAACATGGCACTCATCTGCTCAAGCGCCTGACAAACCTATTTTTGCCATATGTTTATGAGCAATTGGTTCGGTTTGTAAGTCCTACAAGGCAGAAATTGGAAGGAAGGAAAAAAACAATTGCAAGTAGCCATGAAAACACATTTTTAAATCAAATCACGCAACAATTAAAACAGCACAAGATCTTTCCAAAGCAAGTACCCTTGTTTTGTCTCAACTCCTCCCACTTTACTATCTGGAATTAAATCCCCAGTAGGATGCAGAAGACCACACAGAAGCTGCAGTGGCACACAGCATCTCACATACGGACATACAGGTATCTCGTGGCTCGCAGCCCTCAGCAGGGATCCCCGGCACCTGCCCCTTGGGTACAGCAGCAAGCACAGCGCACATTGCGTAGAGTGGGAGCTGTCTCTGTGCTGCTTATCATTCCTCAATGGGCAAGAATAGTAGCAAAAAACTGAGTTCACTGCAGCATGCCAGCCTAGGTGTGGCGGAGGCATGACAAAAACGGAGGACGAATGTGTATGGGGTGTAAAGGCTACCATAGTGAGGCCAGTGAAGGGACTGAAAGCTATGCTTTATCACCTGGACGCGTGGGAGCAAGTCAGAGTAATCCTCAGTCATCAGCCCTTGTCTCTGCATTCTCACCGCTCTCTTCTCAGTATGATGTTCAACTTTTGGAGAACTGCATTTCATCCAAAATTCTGTTTTCATCAAAACTGGGAGACCAACAGGATTTCCTATTTGAAGTTCAAAGGATAATGGAAAACAGAGCTGCGTAAATAGGCTTTCTGAGGATGCTGCAGCCCACAATGTTATACTTTCTTCTATCAGTTCTTCCACCCACGTGCCAAACAGGGCCATTTTTATTTCTATTTTCTAATGTTACTGTCCCAACATGATGAAACCCTGAAATTTTTAGCTTGCCAGTGGTTTTTCCTTTGGGTCCTCCCTTTGTTCTTTATAGTATGGGGTGAAGAGAGCCAAGAGAATCTCCTCGACTGCTTCTAGTTCTCAAGGAGAATGTAGTACTTAATAGAAATTACTGAACTCTGCCGACAGCTGTGATGAAATCATCACGGATAACCGACCTTCGATTGTTGTCAGGAAGTCATCAACCCAAGAAATCCGTGCTGTATCCAGGTCTGAAGCCAGATGGACAAAGATCACAGAAACTGGAAGATAATGATGACACTGACCTTTTGGTAACCTTCCCTAAACGGCAGGTTGATAACATCAAGTGTGTCTTGAAGAATGGTTCAGCCACCAACGCTTGCTTATTCTGGCGTGCTCACACAGAGGCACAATGCACGACAGAGCTCAGTCAAAATAGCATGAGCAGTTAGCTATTGCTCTCAGATAGCTGATTTTAATCAGCAGCCAGTATCGTCGTTACCATTTGACACATGGTGTAGCTGAAGTACTGAGAGGAAAATCATCCCTCAAATTACACCATTTCTCCAGGAATCAAAACCGGGTCTGGGCACCAGCTGTGCATCTGATAACAGCGCTCACCCTACCTTGCCGGCCTTGCCTCAACACAACTAACCTAGCATGGTAACTGGCTGAGAGGAAGAAGAAAAGGGACTTGGTCCTGTTTTCCTGCCCAAACGTGTTTCCTGATGTTGAATCCATTGGCACTGGTGAATTACCCGAATGATGCCCTGTGTGGGTCACAATTTGAAACAATCTTCATGATTCAAACAACACAGGCACACAAGAGAAGTTTCTCATTTATACCCAGGCTTAGAAGCATCTCAGTCAGCGCACACTTTTTTAAGCATCCCCAGCGTTTAAGACTGTAAGTCCTATCCCCACAGCCTTCCTATTACAATTATCAACTGCAGTGACTCTCAAAACCAGCAAAGGCGAAAGCGTGTTTTAGTTCAGCTTCCCTGCATTTGTGAAAGATGTATAATAGTCAAGGTGGTGCTCAAGAAATTGAGCAATACTGGTCTTGGAGTAGGTCAACACCCAAGGTAATGTCAAACAGGCTGACTTGGGAAGTAATATAGCTGTGTACGATGGGCTGTCAGTATAAACCACCTGGATCCACCATACTCCAAATCTAAACCACAGAAACAAGCTTACAACTGGCAAGAACAAGAGTAGGTGCCAACTTTATCGAATGTTCTGGTTATTACAGCAGGAAGGTCTTTTTGTCTCTTAAATCCAACCTGGTTCTGAAGTTGGACCTTTTGGGAAACGTTTCTAATCTAATTATACTACGGTGGGATTACAAGCGACTTGAAGTGTTGCATTCTGTTAGAAGTGCTACATGGTACAATTAGGTGCAAAGTTTGTACAGGACATAAACCACAAAAAAAGTAGGAACTGGAGAGCTGTGTGGTGCAGCATTGTAATTCCTATTTACTTGCATTTTATGTTCCTGAATTTGTTTCCTTCACATAATTGTTTTTTTCTACCCATATTGTAGAGGCATTTAATTTTCGCTCCCCTTGATTTTATGCAATTGTTAAAATAGTGCAATTTTTCATGTCTGGGTAGATATTATGCAGTATCCAGTCTTGCTGATGGTTATGTAATGTAGCAAGGGGAAATCACTGTGCAGATCAGTTTAGCTTTACTCTCTTGCCCTCTGTATTAAGGTCAAAAATCAAACTGATTGAAGTGCTTTTGCAATTAGATCATTGCATCACTGAAATGCAAGGACTGGTGTCAATAAAGTGAGGGGAGTTTAGCACTAGTTGATTTAAAAATGCATGAATTATGAGGCTTCTGGCATGGATAAGATTTAATGAATTATTAATCCTTATATTTCACAAATCTCATGCTTTTCATTCCCTTGTGTCTGCTTATATCTATATTTGCTAGTCACAGTTTTCCCTGTACGTTAAGGATAAATTATCTATAAATTAGGTAACACATTTTAGCCATGCCAGATTTTCTTTTCTGTTTGACACAGATTATTCATAGATCTAAATGCCAGAGAAGACAATTATGTTCATGTAATATGACCTCCTGCAGAATACAGTCACAGTCTCATCCAGTAGTTTCTAGATTAACCCCTTAGCTGCTATTTAAAGCTACAATGAGAAAGCAATACATATATTTTAGAAAGACATACAGTCTTAGCTTAAAAACTTGAAGGGACAGAGAAGGCATGGCATCCTTATGCGAGTTTTTTCCAAAGCACTGCTAACGCACTGAATAAATATACTATCCAAGTGAAGCGACAGCTGAATGCAGTGCAAAAGGACCCCATTGTAAGCCATAGAGCCCAGCTAACAACAGAGCGTCCTTGTGCTTCTGGGGCCTCCTTTCCATCTGCCTTGAAGTTATGCTGTGTTTTCCTCAGCCACCACACTTGCAGCGGGGCAGCAGTGGTGCTGCTAGGGAGCAGAGCAAATCCTTAGGGTGTGTTGTGGGGTTCAGAGCCTCAGTTCACCTTGGGCATGACCGCAATCTCTCTTCCAAATCTGCTTTAGACAACAAGGTTAAAACTCTCTCTCATGGGCGCCTTGGCTTCAGAAAAGCACCTTAAAGCCATATTTAAACAACAGGCCTACGTGGGGTTTGGTTTCTGATGGTATTGTGTTTATTGTGAACTACCAGCAACCCTGGCTTGGGAAGAGGCTGTTCTGCGAATGGCAAACCACCCAGAGTCTGGGCAGGCGTAGTTTGCCTCTCCCATTAGTTTCCACGTGGAAGCTTGCTTTGTTTCTCAGTGTATAAACACAGTGCACCTGAAGAGTAAAACATATAGCAAGTCCTTAAACTATACCACAGTTTTCATGTGAGCAACATTTTATCCCAGCAATAACGGAAATGTCTCAATAATAAGGAGCTTTGCTGTGTTACATCGCCCATTAGCCATCTGAATTAACTGCACATCTTTTCTCCTCAAGTGACATTTGCAGCTCGCTTACGGGTGTTAACCCAAGGCACAGCTGAAGCAACTGCTACTTAGATAGCCCAGAGAAAAATGACATCCCATGATAACCACATGGCTATAAACCATGGTGCTGAGCATCATTATAATGGCTTACACATCTTGTTCCAAAGTTAAAAAAAGAGAAAACTTTGACACAGAGTTAATCAGAAACAATTTCACATGTATGCAAGTCCAGAAGGTTTTAGTGCAGAAACTGAGCTTTCTGATTATGCCATTTATGAGTGTGCTTACTCAGGAACAACTCCACTCTTGCCTTTTCTCGAATTTTCATTCGTTCTTGAAATAGGAAAAAAAAAAAATCACTTCAGGAGCTTTTTCACTTGTTGGAACTTCAGGATTCAGACCTCTTTGCCAGTGGCATGAGCTTCAGAGGAGAAAAGCAACTGCACAACAGCACATAATCATATGTAGCAAATTAAGCCAGAAGTGAAGCCAACTACTGTACCCAGGCAACAGGAGCAGGAGAGTGTAAGCAGAAAGTACAACTTACCAAACTGGAGTATGGCAAGACATATAGGTAAATCCACCTCCTGTCTAGAGAGTGCTACAGGGGTTTCTCATCTGGGAGCACTTTAGACCTCTGTGTCATCTGGTGGTGGCAGAAGGGTGCCAGCAGGATGGAGGCTGTGGCAGCGCTCCAGGAGCATCCCAGTGAGCCAGCAACAAGCTCCCGGGTATCCAGCTTCTGCTTGCTTGAGTCTAATCCTGATGACCACTCAAGCACAAGTCGGCTGAGGTCGTAATCTGAGGAGGTATATTTCTGCCAGGGAGAAAAACCTCTGAGGAGACATATTTCTATCCCAGCTAACCCCAGAAGGGGAAACAACCCATCTGACATCCCCCCTTTCGGTCCTTTTAGGGCCACAATTACTCTAACACAGCATGCCCCCACCTACTTTTTCTACCGGGAATCTTGCCCAGCTTTGCAGAAGATTGTACTCCCCTGCAGTGGGTGTATTTGTCCCTTCATTCATCAGCTGCTTGGTATTCACAAACTTCCCAGATACAGGTGCTATATAAAATAAGGTATGAACCTCTAGAACTGGCTAAAAGTAAAGAAAGATTTTCCATGAAAGAAAATCGCATAACTACTTTTGTTGCTGCAGAAATGTTTGTTGTGCTTATAACAATGCCTTCCACAGTCTTTCAGTATTCCCGTATTGATGGAGGTGGCAGGAATGTGCTAAGCTTGCCCATAAAACAAACAAACAGAAAAACCTTCAAACTCTCTTTCAGTAGTTGGTTTCAAATTTGTGCCCCATATGTGGCAAGAAATAAATGTACATACATTGCTTGCATCTGAAAAAGTCAAACGGTTGTGGACTGAATTATAGCTTGAATGCATATTGGTGGGATGAGATGCTGATCCATTTGCACAGTAATGTGCTATATTTAAGTCATGCATCGTGGCATCTTCAAAGAGGCCAGTCATAATTATGATGGATTAGACTGCAGAGTCAGTGCTAGATGCAGTAATTGTTTCACAGATGCTGCTGATGTGACTTGAATTTCTAGTGAATTATAGCTGAAGAAAAATATGTAGAGCTACTAAATGATCTGAATAAAATACGGTTACAGGAAAGAGAAAAAAGGCTAACTGCTCCGCTTAGTGAAAGGTAGATTGAAAGGCAGACAGTTCACCCTATAACGATTATAAAGAAGAGCACAGAGACTTTTCAATGTGCAACCAGGTCTGCTTAGTATTAGCATCAAGAATATCTTCATGGTGTCCCGGCTAAAACCAATAGTAAAGGTATTGCTGTCATTTGTCTTTTGCCAATTTTAAATTACAAGTAATTGCTGTGATTTGTAGCTGCTTGAGCAAGATTTGTAGTCAGGTGTGACTCGAGGATTGTCAATAACTGAGTGTAGACAGAGAGAGAGAAGTATAACGCAAAGTCACCACAATCCTAGATGCATTTCAAAGAATGCAAATCTGTCACTTTTAGTCAATGAATTAACTTTGTATTTTAAAGAACCAGATTATTCCTGTGTCCTTTGCAATGTCTAACACAGTGTCTTTTACACGGAATGTGATCAGAATTTGGGGAAACTGGCTGACTCATACTTTGAGGTCTTTGAGAATACTGTGAATAATAATCCATGTCATGCAGTGAAGATAATATTGTGGTTTTTGAGGATGGCATGAACCTAAGACTCTTTCCTGAAGCATAGATGTGCTTCTTCAAGGGGTGTGCAAGCTAAGTTTAGAGAAGTCGGGCAGCCCCCACTTCTAAACAAAAAGGTGTTTATACCTGTCAGCAAGGAGTTGTGAAGAAAGATTGTGTGGGAACTCTCGGGAGGAATTTAGTTGCAACCCACATGGTACAACAGAACACAAGCAGCAAGGCAGACTTTGAGGTCCAGAGGAAGTTTCTCATGGCTCAATCACACAGACTAAAACTCCTTTTAAAGAAGTAAATATTTTAGTAGCAGCTTGACAGCACAGTGTTAATTACTATGGTGCCTTTTATTTAATTTCATACTTGTGAAATACAGCAGCCTACACACTCATAGTCCGAGTTGTGGTTCAGCTGCAATTTCTAGGTATGAAAGGTGTGAAGGCGAAGAATGGTTTCCAAATTAGGCTGACATTTTATTTTTGAGACACTCTGGGAGTATCATTCTGCCGCCCGGCCTAGAATGACACATCAGAGGAATCCTTTTCACGCAGCTTTCTGTTAAGCATGGAATATCGTCTCCCTGGGAAAGCTGCAAAGGCTCATGTCTTGTGGTACTTTAAAGCTAGGTTGAGAAATATACTAAAATATATCTAGGAGGGAAGAAGCCTACCTTACCTTGTTAAGAAATTATGTAAGATGGACAAACATTCTTTTCCATCTCCCTCTTAGCTTTCCCTTCAAAAACTCTTTTTTTAAGTACTGTTACTTGCAGAGAGAACTTCTCTACTGCTGTCATACAAAACATAAATTGAGTACAGAAAGAAAAGAAAAAACTTCAAGAGGTCAAAAGTAAATCTAAAACCAAGTTCGGGATAAGGAGGAAGTGGATACAAGTCATCATATAGGTGCTTGCCAGTCAAAATGCATGTTTGAATTGTCCTGAGACTGAAATCGGAGCTGCAGGCAGAGGGGATTCTGCTGGATGTAATGAATCTCATGAATTAATATTACTTTTAAAATCATTTTAGGATCATATTACTCAACTGAGTAAGGCAGTACTGCACTGAAAACTGTATAAATTAGATGTTCCTTAGCTTTTTTTTTTTTTTTGAATCAGTGTAGGATAAATACATGAGTAGAGCAACCTTGATGGGAGAAATTTTTCAGTGTAGTAGTTCTTCCTACGTAGTGGCAATACCAGCTATGTGTCGTGCTTCTGACTTTCCAGTCCAACCAGGAATGACCTGCTAATGGAGAACCCTTCAGACTCCCCTTTATGCAAACTAAAAAGAAAAGCTTCAGGACAAAGACAGGCATGAGTCCAAATTCTCTCTGTGCAGTCTCACATCTGTAAGACCCTCTGTCAGTCTGTCTTCTGTCATTTGTAGCTGGTTGAGAACCATAAATCCAAGAAAGAATAAATTACAAACAGAGTCAAAGAAGGTCTTTATCTGTGTTAACTGGGATTGCGAATCCTGGGAATATCCATGTGAACGGGATTAGCTTGTCATTATGTGGAATTTGTTCACTGCACATTGTCAGTACTTTTATCCAATGAAAAACTTCATTTTATAAATAAAATGTAAAGAGTATATGAGAAAACAGGATTTTCCATCCAAACAAAGAAGAAGAAAAATCCTAGCTCCACAGCTGTAGGGCTCAGTTCAAAACCGAAATGCATAGTTTAAGCCATGCTTCATGTCTATGTGTAAATTTGAAAGGGTATTAATACCTGAAAAAATACCACTTCCATCAAACTTTTCAGAAATCTCTCAGTTTGTTTCTGTCAACATTACCAAGATGATGAACTGTAAGAGTTCCTATAGACAGGCATCAAGCATGGATTTGTCTCACATGTTTATCGTGCCACTTGCATGGTCTTTAGGAATGCCCGTTCTAAAAGATCTTGTCAGACAGCTGAAGACAGAAAAAAGGAGGCTTTCCCCTTTAATTGGCAAGCTTGGTGGCAATAATCCTTCAAGTCACACAGAAGAGGTTTGGCACACTTAATCGAATAACGAGATTAGTACCAAGTCTGGGAACCATGTTTCCGTCATGACTTTCTGCCTTACCAAGGAGAAAAAGTGATGACAGAGGGGTCTATACAAATCATTCAAAGCAGATAATATTTTTCACACCATTAGGAGAGATATTTTTGGTAAAATACCTGCTTCTGTGTTAAATGGCGGTAAGGAGCCACTCTGTATTTTCACTCTCTTTTCATCTCGAAGAACAAACCTTCAAGGAAAAGTGAGACACAGGGCTGCAAAATGTGATAGGACAGTGAAACACCCCTCAGGTGCCCTGCGAGCTCACGTTGTGTGTGGGAGCTGGTCGGGACAATGGGTGCTTGAGTGCTGCAGGAATTGTCGGTAATGCTGCCCATCAATGAAAACTGAAGTTGACTTATATTCTTTCCTGTTTCTTTTCTCTTTCAGATACGTTCAGAGGGTAACCTTGTGGATGGCCCCGGAGCAGGCCAGATGGAACAGGACAGAACCAACCATGTTGACGGCAATAGATTGAGTCCATTTCTAATACCGCAATCTTCTCACGTTTGCCAGACAGAGCCTTCTGCGGTGAAACTACAGAATGGAAGTCCAGCAACAGAGAGGCCTGAAGTTGAAGTAAATGGAGACCACAAGCGGCTATTCATTAAAAGCAACTATGGAGTGCCCCACCTTAAAGGAAGTCCAGACAACCGCATTAGCCCTGACCTTTTACAAGAAAATAAAGTATATTCCAAATATATGCAAAATGGTGGGATAAAACGCACTTTTAGTGAGCCCTCTCTGTATGGACTTCATGAGAGCAAGAAAGTGAAACAAGACAAAGAGGTAAACGGAGAAAAAGCTGAGCCAGAGGATAGTAATGAAAAACCAAGCGTCTCCAATTGCTACAGTGAGAAGAAACCCGAGAGTTTTACAGGACAAGAAAATGAAGCTTCAGATTTGATACAGTCTACAAGATACAACAGTGGTGGTTTAGAAAACCCTCGTGACCTCCTGATTCAGGATGAGCAGGAGCGGGAGAACATTCATTGCCACAACAGGGACATTGTCTTACTACTTAAGAACAAGGCAGTGCCAATGCCTAATGGTGCTACAGTTTCTGCCTCTTCCATGGAAAGCATGCATGGTGAACTCCTGGAGAAAACACTGTCTCAATATTATCCAGAACATGTTTCCATAGCAATGCAGAAGAACACATCTCATATCAATGCCATTACCAGTCAGGCTACTAATGAGTTGTCCTGTGAGACAACGCATTCATCCCATACCTCAGGGCAGATCACTTCCCCACAGACCTCAAACTCTGAGCTGCCTCAAGTGCCAGCTGTAGTGGTTACTGAGGTCTACAATGCAGAAGACTCCAGTAAACCACCTGTATTGCCAGGTAGCTGTTTGCTTCAGAAACCAGAACTACAGCTACAGCAACAGATTCCAGGCTGTGATCCACACCAGTTACCCGTAGGAAATAGTACTGTTCGTGGAAGCGTAGGGCAGGTTCCCAACCAAGACCTCTCTCTCAGTTCCAGCAGTAACCTGCAAGCTCAGAGTGCCACTCTGGAAAGGTTTTCTGAGCAAGCAGAAATAAATGGTGCTTTCTTTAAACAGAACTCAACGTTTCACAAAGATTCCTCTGCTCCTCCTGCTCCGGAAATGAACAGTGCACTGTCTGTCGTGGTGCGAGAAGGACACCATTCCTATGATAACAGATGTGATGAAACTCTTCCTGGGGAGATAAAGAATGAAGGGCAACAGCAGGGACCAATGTCAGAAAGTCCCGGCCTCAGCCAGCAACAACTTCACCCTCAGCAGAGACTTCCACAGCAGGCACAAACGTCACAAGAAGATGTCAGTGAAAGCAACCCGCAAGCTGCTGTGGCCGCCTCAATTCAGCAGCACCCAGACGAAATGACGCCGGCGTCAGAGCCTCCCCTCCAAAGCCTGCAAGCGCACGGAAGCGAGGGTGAGTTGCAGCAACACTATCAGCATTTCCCAGGACAGAGAGAACCCGAGATTCCTTCAGACAAAGAAAAGGACCAAGTGAAAGAGCCCGTGCAACAGGCTCAACATTATTCAAAACCAGCCTGGATAGAACTGGTTTCCACCCAGTTCCGCCGTGGAGAGCCTCCCCAAAAGCCCAGCGAAGCATTATTGCAATCAATTCTTCAGTTCCAGGCAAACGCAGCCGCAACAGCCTATACAAAACAGTATGCTGGAAGTCCTGATGCACTAAAGGGGCCTTCAGGACAGCCCCAGAGCCAGAAGATAATGCAACAGGAACAAATTCCTCCACTGTACAAAAGCGAGACCTCCCAGCTGCAGCCGCATCCCACAGCTGACCAGCAGCTGCCGTTCCAGAAACACTCACCGCAGCCACAGCTCAAGAAGATGGATTCCTCACTCAAGTCCCAGGTGCAGCAACACCCTCCGCAGCAGCTCCATTTCCAGCAAAGACCAGAACAAGCCGAACAGCCTGTAGGGGCCCCATTGAAACAGCAGCACTTGAATCCCCAGCTGGGGGAAAACGAGCAATTCTTGCATTCACACATTTTGCAACAGATGCTTCAAAAACAGGCACAGCAGGTGCAACTGCCGTGCAGTACGCAGCTAACCCCAAACCAGCAACAAGCTCCTCAAATGAAAAGTAAAGACCTGCCCCAAACCATTTCCCACTCCCAAAGCAATGCTGAGCAGCCACTGGACAGGACATCCTTCAATCAGCCTAAAGTAGATGAATGTTTTCAAGCTGGGAATAAGTACATGAAATCAGCTGCATTCCCACTGCATAACCCTCAGTTAGGCCTAGAGCAGGTACAGAGCATGAACAACAAAGCTTCCCTTTACACTCAGAAAGCAAACGCTAATCTGCGGCATCCCTGCCCAAACAAAGTGCACTTGATTTCTGAGAAGAAAGAAAACGCCGCTAACATCGAATGCTTTGGAGCCAACAAAATGCAGGACTTGCAACATGTGCAGTATTTTTCAAATAACTTGACCGCAAAGCAAGATGTGAATTACTGTTTTCAAGAACAAGAGCAACAGACACAACAAGCTTCAGTTATACAGCTACCAGCACTCCAGCAAACACAGTGCTATGGTGGTAGTCTGAACCAAGATCTCCCGAGCCAACAAGCTACACAAATCTCTCAGCGGTACTTACCACACAGCCAGCAAACTGCCCCACACTCCCAAGACCAGAGAGGCTGTCATTTGCAGTCCCAAACCCCTAAGGATTTTCAAAAACATGCTGCTCTAAGGTGGCATCTCTTGCAAAAACAGGAGCAACAGGCATACCAGCAACCCAAAGCTGAGGTTGGTCCCAGTGCAGCACGCAAGCCTATAAAAATTGAGGCTGGCACAAAGTCTAATGTCTGCATGCGTCCATCAGCTGGACAGCTGGAAAACAAAATGTGGAAAAAAACAATTAAACAAGAGAATCAGCACTTTGGCTGCGAGAACATACAACAAAAGAGCATCATCGAGACAATGGAACAGCAGCTAAAACAGATACAGGTCAAATCACTGTTTGATCACAAGACTTTTACTATCAAATCACCTAAACATGTGAAGGTTGAAACAGCAGGCCCTATTACCATCCTATCAAGAAATACCGGTGCTGCAGATTTTGACACTCAGACCCCAATCTTAGATCAGCAAGCAAACTTGTCTGCTGAGAAAACCCCGACCAAAAGAACAGCTGGAACTGTTCTCAATAATTTTTTAGATTCACCTTCCAAGTTACTGGATACTCCTGTAAAAAATTTATTGGACACACCTGCCAAAACCCAGTATGATTTCCCATCTTGCAGCTGTGTTGGTAAGTGCTGAGATGTACTGAAAACATACTGGTTCACAGGAAGGAAATGAGCCTTCAAGCTGGGATTGTGGGGTTAGTTGGATATTTTTGTTGGAGGATTTTTTCGGTTGTTTTCTTTAGAACAGTAATTAGTAACGACTTACAAAATTGCAATTTTATACACTTACGCTTACTCCACTTATCCAACCCTATACACAGGCCCTTTCTCAATATTTCATAAAGCAATTACCTGTTTACTTTTTCAGTCAGAATGCTTATGGCCAGTAATGTATCCCCTCACATCCATTCTCCTTGAGCAGCAGACATGTAATGACAACGTGTGGATAAAAAGTAGGTCGTAAGTTTATAATCTAGTTTATTTGTCAAGGTTAGATGTGGCATTTATAAAATATGTCCCGGGTCCAAAACTTGAGATCCTTACACCATTTTTTGCTCTAACAGTGAAATAGCTGAAGTTTCCCTCAGTAAAGCCTAAGCAAAGAAGGGATGACAGATTATTATTCCTCACTTGTTGCAAAAGTTTATCCTCCCTTTCACACACATGCCTCCTGCAAGGCTAAAGAGATCAGAAGTTTCTTAGAGAAGCTACGCAAAGAACGTCAAAAAAGCAACAAGGGGGGCCGTCAGTGTGTCTTCGTGGCATACCTGATCTCCAAAAGCTGGAAGAGTAGAGCAGAGGGAGGCAAAACAGAGCAACAGGCATAGCCCTGTAGCCCGAGCTTCCATAGACTACTACCACTGCATATAGCCAGGTCTGACAGACACTTTCATACTCTGCTGGATAAACTATTCAGGCTGAGACAAAAGGTTCACCACCAAAAATGGCAAGAGGGAGGAATCCTTGTAATTTCACTTACTGTGATTTTGTACCAACTATAAAAAAGGAAAGTTGAACCAATGCTCCTCCAAAACTGCAAAATGGACCTTTTTGCTTTTTTGAGTCCTTGGGGCTGTATCTGAGAGATGATCCATGGGAACAAAAAGAGGAGGTAGTGGATTTCCAAAGCTCCCAGGAAGAAAACTGGAATCCAGTTCCTTGCTGTTCCTTGTTGTTTTATAAGAAACCACCTACAAAATGTAGTTTTTTTGAAAATGCTGAAGTTGTTTGGGTTTCTTTTCTTTAGACGGTTTCTCCAATGTAGTTGGCACAAGTTTTTCTGGCAGTCATTTCGTTATTCTCGCTATTTTTTTAGCCAGTACTGCAACCGCTAACTAAGCGAAAGAGCTTATTCTTCACTTGCATTTTAATTCTTCAGTTTTGGGAGACCCTCTAGGAAATAAAGGAGCATGAAACTTAGTTCGTATCCTGTTTGAAGAACATGGTGCCACAGGGTAATCGATAGGGTTAATTGCTCTTTCCTACCAATACTTAGGAAGATTAAATTGAGCCGTTCCCCCATTGACACCTTCAGGTTTATGGCATGCCTTCGTGATGCTTCCAGAGGCTGTACGTCAAGAGCAGCATCACCTCATCCAGCCTTTGGAGTTAGCATGGCAGAAAGCGTAAAGTCAGCCCTCGGACAAGTCAGCACAGCTCCACTATCTCCTCCTGAACCCAAACAGAGCCTAGTCATTTCTGTCTCGCTGCTGGAGCCTGCTTCCTGGTATCAAACCAAACATATAGCGTATAGTGTGAATGCTGACATGGTCCTACCTACACATGGAAAACTGAGGCCACATTCTTAGCGTACAAGCGTTTTGACTAAGCCTTGTGCAGGATTTCTTTCAGCAAACTTGCTTTTTTTCATTTCACAGAGTCCTTCTGTGGGTGGGAGAAATTCTCTATGTAACCTTACTGGCCACTTTCTCAAGCTGTAGGTTCCTACATTGTAACATGTCTGCTGAAAAACAAGTACTGTACAGCTCACCAACGTCAATATTTACAGCTGTTATCCCATTTATCCTCCTTTCTAGATACTGGGAGAGGAGGAAGTGGGAGAAGGAGAAACAATTGTTCAGTGATAACAGGAAAATGCCTTTCGAATTTCAGTGTAGAGCCCAAGAAGTGAAACAACTGTGCTAGCAAAAGGCACACAGTTCATATCACAGCTATTTGCAGGATTAGCCACGTGCTTTGCATGTTTTGTACAAATTGTGTTGGCATACTTTAGACATAAGCGTTTGAAAACTCTGACCCCAGACCCATACAGCAGTATTCTAACAAGCTAGATGTAAGCTTTGCAATGTGACTTTTTACATTAAAGAATTAAGTTTCAAAGTAATAACCTTTATTTTGTTTTAAACAGAGCAAATTATTGAAAAAGATGAAGGTCCTTTCTATACCCATCTAGGAGCCGGTCCTAATGTGGCAGCTATTAGAGAAATCATGGAAGAAAGGTAATTAGTGCAAAGGCACAGGGCAGATTAACGTTTATCCTTTTGTGGAAGTCAGAATTTTTCCAGCTTTTGCACATAAAGAAATAAACAATTGCAAATCAAGTAATTACTTGTAGGCTTAGCTACTCCAGTGTTGCCAACATTACGCACTGTGCTATTCACCAGAGAGTCACAATATTTGACAGGGCTAATAGTCTGCTGGCTGGCACAGGCCGCGCACTTCGAGACAGATGCCAGCAAACCCAAGCAGGAACAAGTAGTCACCAGCCTGCCAAGCAAGACGGTTGGCAGTGGCTGCAAAAGCAGGCATGGACCTGGTGTTCCCTCTGGGTAGGGGAATGCCAAGGTTAGAAGGAAGATAAAGAGCAGAATACCAAACTCCAAAATTAGCTCGCTCTCCCCCACAAATTACTAAGTATATAGTACAACCCTAAAGGGCTAAATCCAACTCACTCACATCCAGAGGAGTGCCACAAAGTGGTTGACAGGATTTCAGCTCAAGAATCGATAAGTAGTTTTGCAAAAAAACATCCCTCTTCCTCCGAGTATTGCACAAAGCCCGCTTTGTCTTGATTGTGGACAATCCCTGTGTCATGTTGCGTCCCGTGATATATTTATTACATCAAGGCCAACCAAACCAGGAATTTTGAATGGCACAGAATGAATACATTATCTGTGCTATTTCAAAATATGTGTAAGCACGAAACCCACCAGCCTTCCTAAGGTATTTAAACTGTCATAAAAGTGCCTTCTGCGCTGTGAATTCTGCGTTACTTGTAACTTTTGGCGTGCATAGACAGTAATGGCAGGATTTTCAGAGGTATCTAGGAATTCAGTTCCCCTCTGAACAAACAAGCAATCAAAAAGCTTCCCAGTAAGTCAGAGACAGGTGGGAGTTTGCATTGTTAATACCTTAAAAATCTGGACTCCAGAACTGCAAAGAAGCTCCAGCTAGTTGCAGAACCAAAAGCAAATGGGCATTATTGCAGTGCTCTGTCTGAGCTAAAGAGCACCATTTCTTAGAAAGGTCTGTTAGCTTGTGCTCATCACTGCACGACCATGGGCCACTAAGGGCATATATTAAACCCTTTGGATTACTGCTGAGTGCCGATGTCATTTCCCTTTCTTAGCATCTCCTTCCCTGTGACTCCTGTGCAGGGCTTGCCCCAATACTTGTTTTCAGCTTTGTGAGCAGCTCAAATGCATAGAAGCTTCTTACAATTTGTTATCTCCAGAGCTATCATTGGCTGGTTAATTCTGAAGTATTTACAAATAGTAAATAAAAGAGGAAAGCCATTCATGTCATGATGTCAATTATTAGAGATGAAACTTCTTTCATTTCTTTACTTTGGAATGTAATTTTTCATCCTTAATATTTACCTCACCTTTTTTCTTCTTTTTTTTTTTTCTGCATTTAATTTCATTTCATGTTGGCAGAAGGAAATCCTGAGAGATTATAGATAACATGCATCTGCTCAGCCAGGTTCAGCAGAGTATAGCAGCAGCCACTTGAACAATGACTAGTTTCCAGCTGTTCATATGGTATGACCCTGACTGAAGAACTCTAGAACTCCTCCTCATTAGTTAATTTTGTATCCCTAAGTAAAAAAAGCATTTACCTATAAAGACATTCTCAAACGCATGTGTGCAGTTGGTGACACTAATCACAACTGAAGCACTTTTAAACTGGCTTCCCATTGATACAGATTGACTTTCAAGATATCAGCACTGCCAAACAAACCAGGATTTGGATTTAGACTTGTAGTTAATATTTTAGCTATACCAGGACAAATTTCTTGCGGAATCCAGGATGGATACATACATTTTACCTCTTACTTCTCCCAGTCCCTACTTCATGCTCTGTGAGTTTTGCTCCAGTTTTAAAGCAAATCAGCTTTGGCCTGAAAGCAAGCATGACAAACATCACGCACAAATTCCTTTGTGACAGTTGAAAAGATTTGAGACAAAGCCCATTTCATTTCCAGTGTGTAATGTACAACATATTTTTATAGCGGCATCCACACAGTTGTCCTGCAATCCAGATTAGCAAATTGGTAGAAGATGTTAAGATTTAAAAATGTTTTTTTAATGTGGTTAATTAAAGAAACAAAAGTATACTAACATCCAAGCCTAAGTGGGAAAAAGTGACTTAATAGTTGCCTGCAGAACATATGTAGTACAACTTGATTTTATTTGTATAATTTCCTGTGACACTGAAATTTCACAATGAGATCACATCCAAAAATAAGCGTTTTTCATTTCCTCTACAGGACAGAAGTTTAAATACAAATATTTGCTCTTAAATATGTCACCAAGATTTTAGTGCAAAAACAAGCGGGATGAAAGGTCAAAAGTTCTCAAGGCATCATTAAATGGCTGCATAACAGGAAGGAACTATCTTGATTGCTCTATAGGTAACAGGCAAAGAACAAGGAGATTGTGATTTACTCCCCACACTGGTTATTCAAAAAAAAAAAAAAAAAAAAA
>Ga0065711_1005574_pt1 | contig 25915 bp, 10 predicted proteins | sample Hoacrofraction12_FD_59098 | JGI IMG/M metagenome (GOLD analysis project Ga0065711, IMG submission 59098) | Hoatzin crop microbial communities from Cojedes, Venezuela - Epithelial fraction 12 v2 (version 2) | ecosystem: Host-associated > Birds > Digestive system > Esophagus > Crop | place... | reverse complement strand
TTGGAGTGACACTGGCCTTTCTCCAGTCCTCGGGCACCTCTCCTGTCCTCCAGGACCTCTCAAAGATGATGGAGAGTGGCTCAGCAACGACATCCGCCAGCTCCCTCAGCGCTCATGGGTGCATTCCATCGGGGCCCATGGATTTGTGGGCGTCCAGACTGCCTAAGCGATCCCTCGCGGTAGCACAAGGACGATGTAATTATTTACACAGCTCAGTGAGAAACATTAGCTATACTCAGTTTTGCACTGTCTCTGTTTCATATATGCAAGGAACAGGAATTTGTCTTTAGGAAACACTTTCACATCACAAATGTACCAGACAGGCATGAGGCTGCCCAGAGAGTAACAGTGTGGTGTCTAGTAATTTATCCTGGAGTCAAATTTTTGTTTCCTCTCCAAACTGGGATTGGCTCTTTGGTAAGCAGATACTATTGTAGTAGTATTTCATTTCAATGAATTAGTCTGTAAACCTTTTTTTAGTTCCTGCTGTATTACTGAGTTAGTGCTATAATATGTAGAGCTTGAAGTACTAATTGTTGTATCTAATCTTCAAGCTTAATCATGAAACAGATCATAAACTTGCTTTCAAACCCCTTTACCCCAAGCACTGCCAGTGTGATCAATTATTAAAAGGACATTTTGGATCTTCATAATGGGCTTCAGACAATGCTTACATGGCTTGGAAGATGCTGTAAAATATTTGTACATATATGAGAAATAGATATTTCATTCAGTACATGATGAAACAGTTTGGTCGGAGAGAGGAAGCACAGTTGGGTATTTTGTTAGGTTTTTTATTATTATTTTATAAGAAGACAAAAGCTTTAAATCTTTATGCTTGTTTATATTCCATGTGCTCAACATCACAATGGAATTTTACAACCTGAATGACATCTGTCTGTTATGATAGAGACAGTACAAAATGGTGCTCTGCTGTAACAGCCAGGTCATTTATTGTCCCATGAGTCTTTTTACTGAACTGCAATGCTTCCTCTGGTGAGATGTAAGAGAAGCAGATGTGATATTTTGATTCCAAAATGTGGAATCCATAATGTTGATTTCTTTTGAAGAAGCTATTTTTGAAACTCTAAATTAGTCTGCTTAAAAGACTTTGCACTGAGCATCTTTGGAATAACTTTGTATTCCTGTAGAATTTTCAAGTATTTCATTACCTTGTTCCTCATATTCCCACGGACCACACACTCCTCAAGGCCATTCACACACCTGGCTTTTGAATGTTCTTTTCTTTTAAACTGGAATGTGGTAGCACTCTAATTTTGCCCGATTTTGTCCTTTGAATTTCATATTAGTTTAGTTATACATTTTCCACTGTTTGGGTAGTGGGACGATATAGTCCACCCTTCTTAGCTTTCTTAATAGAATGCGCATATTTTATAACAAACACTTCTCCTGTGTAAGAAATCTTACGTCAGTTGCATAAAAATAACCAAGAACTGGAATATGATATTTCTGTTCTAAGAAAATGGAAAGGGTACTGGATGATACTAGAAAAAATAAAATGGAGGGAGCATGGAAATGTAAGAAGATACTGAAAAGTCTGTTAAAATTATGAACCTGTATTGTACATTGGAAAAGAGAACATTAAATCTTTATCATGAAAAGTTTGGTAGTAGGTTCCCAAATAGCATTGCATAGAGGTGTTAACAGCATGAACGTGACAGAGTTGTCTTCAAAACCCATCTCAAAGTGTTTCTTTAAACTGTACTGTGTTTGAAAGAAGCACAAGCTCTGTTTGCATTAAGAGAAAGAAAGAAAGAGGGTGGGTCAACATTCTTACATTAAAGGAAGATGAGAATTCTGGCAGTGAAAAGGTAATGCGTAGCAGTAGAGACAGAAGGAAAATCAGGAATGTAAAATGACTTTAGACAGTTGAAAGGCAGGATTGTATTTTACAAAGAATGTCTGCATTTTAAAGTGCCTGAATGGTTAACTCTGGAAACTAATAACTTCAAGTCTAGCTACTTAGTGTGCAAAACAGGCTTCTAGAAATGAGAGGTAATTCAGGCTACTTGCCCATCAGTCCTTGATTTTTCTGGTGAGATCAACAACATGTAGACAGCAAGATCTAGCAGCATTAAAAAAAAATAATTATTTAATGTATGCAGTAGTTGATTGAGACTTCAGTTGACTTACATGTACTCTTATCACAGTCTTGCCCAGATCCAATCACAAACAAATACTTCATATGGGGAACAGGAGATCTTGTTTTCCTATTTTCATATGTTGCCTAATGCAACAGAATTGAATTAATGCTTGTCTTAAAAAAGAGCCTGGAAGAAAAATCTGAGGGGAAAAGAAGAGGGAAAAATCCAGTCTAAAATAGAGGTAGAAATGGAGATGAGCATCAATAGTTAACCCCTCCCCCCAAATAAATAATGTGACTGAAAGAGTAGAAGAAGAAATGGTGTATAATGATGGAAAGATGTTTTTAGCTGGGGTAAATCAGTGTAATTCTACGAACTACACAGAATCCCTTTGGATTTACAACAGTAAAATATCTTGCTACAGTTTTTGATCTATTGTTAGCTTGCATAAGACAATGTATGAATGGGAGACAATTGAAACGAAATAAAAAAAAGGAATATATTGTGAAAGAAACTTAGAAATGTCAAACAGCTTTGCTAAACACAGTAGATCAGAGTATAATAAAATAGATTTCTAATTTCTTATAGTATAGAACCTACCACTAATGAGCATATAGTTGACAGGTTCCAAGAAATTCTTAATTAGTTCTGTATTCTATTAAAGTATCACGAGTTGAAAAAGAAAGTATATGTTTTCACAACATTTTCATTTAATTTTTTGATCAGTTCCACTTACAAATGATTTAGGTCCTCCATCAGCTGATGTGGGAAGGATCTACAGTGCTCAGTTATCCACTGTTTAAAATAGAGGTGTAAAATGATCTTTAGCTCTTAAAGAGACAAATTCAAAGGGAAGCGGCCCTGACTGAAATATTGAATTTGGGCTTCTGTCATTCAGTTTCAGCATATTACTCCCTGTCAGATGGAAAGATAGTTCAAACAATGAAGTTGAATGAGAAGTCCTTGGAGAGTTAATACTATTAATACCAGTGAAGGGTTTTCAGGGGACAATCATCCATAATCAATCAGATAAGGGGACAAATAAAATGTTGTCTACTATTTTGCACTTGGATCATGCACTGTTTACTTTGACTGTGATCTGAGTTGAAATGGAAAGCATTTTGTAATAGTGGGTCAGTCCCTGTTATATCAGTACATGCAAAACTGATAGCTTGGCTAGAAACACATGACATAATTTTTCAGTGATTGGAATTTTTTTTAATCACCTCTTTGCATAGAACGTAATTTAGCTTGTTACTTAGGTCAAGTAAAATATATGCTATACAATGTTGACCTGTAAAATTCTTGATTGGACACTTTTATTATATGACATGATTATATCACTTCATGCTCCTGCTTGTAGGTTGCTTTATTGGAGAGTACTTGTTTCCCCTTAAACATAGTGTCTGTGTTGGTCAATTGGCCAGAGGTGTTCAGCTACAATTCTGAAGTCTTAAGATCAATGACAGCTTTAATATCAAAACTTCTCCCACTTCCATGTTTGTGAACTGCTCTTTACTCATTATAAGTAAGACCGTATTTTGTTCTGATAGCTAGTTACTTCTAGCCAGTCTCCTCATTCAGTCTAACTTCACCTCTTTGACCTCACCCTTTATCTTTCTGTAGAATGCTAGACACCTGTCTTCCTTTGTGCAAAATAGGAACGTTAGAGCTTTTGGCCGGGTTTTATCGCCACAGTAAATTCCTGAAAAACTTTGTTCTGATATTTTAATACAATAAATGAAGAAGCTGATATATACAAAATATTGTAAAAATAACCAGAGTAAATAACATTGCTGCAGAATAGTGGAATTGGGCAAACAGGGCCTCTGTGCATTGAAAGTCCCTCTAGGGTACATAGAAGCCTGGCACATTTGAAATACCATCTCATTCTGCGTGGTACCTCATGATCTATAGTGGTCCTATTCTATACATACTGCATTTTGTATCTGTAGTGTTCCTGATAAGGAACATTTGAATCCAACATTTGCAATTGTGTTTGGAGTGACTAAGCTCTCTTTAGGCGCTTTTGGTACTTTCCCAGCACCTGAATAAAATGGCTCAAATTCAGCATTTTCATCACAAAAACCCTAATGGCTAAATGGAATATATCTTGTGCAAAGTACTAAACCAAAGAATTGCATATTAAATACTTTCTTTTTCTTACTGAAGTGTAATCTTTTTACCTGTTTTATACATTTGATATCTCCCTAACTATCCAGCTGTTTCTTTTACATGGTTTTAATCCGTAAACTCCTGACAGTTATTCCACTTTTCCTACTTTCCTTGGTCAGCATTTTAAGGTTTAGGATTTTCTTCCACTAAAGGCTATCAGCCATAAAAGAACAAACCCAGCCAGCAGCCTGAGTGGTGCCAGACCACTAGCTCCCACCTGGTAAATAGCGCGAGCCAATATTATTTTAACTACTTTGAAGCTGTGTACTATAAATACCTTATTTCATTCATTGTGCTCTTTGCTATTGATTTTCACCTTAGCAGCATTTCTTCATTTAACTCCTGGCAGTCAGATGAACTGATATCAAACTGATAACCTGAGCAGCATATGCCATTTATAAAAGCAATGCGTAACTACCTAATTCTCCACAGAAGACTTCTGTGATACTCTTGTGTAAAGAGAAATTTTAGAAAGTTGAGGTGTAAACCTGCTGTTTATATATGAATGGTGTTCAGTAATATAAAACAATCATAATTCTGTAATTGTACTGTTTTTGCATTAAATGAGTTCTTATGACATGCTGTTATTAAACTAAGCACATTCTCGACAGTATTTTGATACCATAGCCTAATTAATACTTCTAGAAGGTGCTTTTTATAAGGTAGGAGTATTTAAATGCAAATCCACTTCTTCCAACAAGTGTCCTCTCTTGTGTTTGGACAATGAAACAAAGCAGTGCTTATTACTGATTCTCTGCAAGGGTGTCATTTTGCACAGTTCAGTCTGAATGACATAAATCTAAAGAACAAAAGCAAATAAGTGATTTAACAATTACGGATGGGAATCAAGCTTAGCAGTATAACCTACAGTGTCTGTAATGTGTAATGGGGTATAGCTGTGTCACATGCAGTATTAAATTCACTAGGAAAATAAGCACTAGAAGGCCATTTGATAATGACGCACATCAATCTTTGATTTGAATACATTGACCCATTTCCATTTCTGTTGCTGATATGTCACTGGATATCTCTTTTCCTTAACTGATGCTTATTCTATTATTGCGCCTTAGTATATATTCATACATAGCCTTCATTGCTGGGATACGAGCTTGATTAAAAATATAAACTCCTATGTAGTTCAGTAAACTGTAGTGCAAATGTAGTGGATGTTATATTTCTCTATCTTACAGTGCTTCTCTTCTGCTTTTCGAGAGTCACCCTGATAATTTAGGTTTCATACTTAGTCCTCCATTAAATAGAAACTATTAATAGAATCTTTTAGTGTTTATACAATTTATCTGGTGCTTAATCATGCATTACTTCTTCAGTGGGGAACATTTGCTGGAGTGAGATCTGCAACCTGGGCCATTCATAGCACTTCCAATCTTTATTGCTTTTCACAGTCCTTGTTCTTCATTTACTCTTTGCTTAAAATTCTGTTCAGAGTAAAATGGAAATTTGAGTGCCATCCACCAAGCAGATCTTGCAATTTTATTTTCCTGTCCCTGGTAGATGGCAGTTGTAGAACTAGAGCTCTTAAAGGTACAGATATATGTACATGTGCTCTAGAGAGGCTTACCCATACCCCAGAACAGTGAAGAAAAAAAACCACAGAACACAGACAGATTTTGGGTTTCTTTGTGATAGCCCATAGTTAGGACCAAATTCAAAGCCTGTTGAAAGCAACAAGACTTGGTAGGTTTCAGTGAATGTTGGTCAGGTCTCTCCAATGGCAAGTTAATGCACCATTAAAACATATTATGTGGAATATAACTGTGAAGTAAAATTAACATATAACTTCTTTTTTTGGTTTTTTTGTCTGCTGAAAATTTTTACAGTATGAGACTTGGGGGTCTTGACAGACCGAATGTGAACTGGCAGTATCACCTAGTAGCAAAGGTGACCAATAGCATCCTGGGCTGTATTAACAGGACTGTAGCCAGTACACCCAGGGAAGTGATTATCCCCCTCTACTCAGAACTCATTATTAGACCAAATCTGGAGCACTACATAGGGTTTTGGGCCTCACAGTACAGAAGGACATCAATCAATAAGAGTGAGTTCAGCAGAGGACCAGCAAGATGGTTGGAAGCTGCAATACGTGCCTGTGAGAAGGGGCTGAGAGAACAGGAGCCTGTTCAGCCTGGAGAAGAGAAAGCTTCAGGGGAACATAATAGCCACATTCCAACACATATGATGAAGTGATCAAGAAGACACAGCCAGGCTTTTCACAGGGATATATGGTGGGATGACAAGAGACAATGGGGTAAGTTGAAGCAGCAGAGGTTTAGAGTGGATTTAGGGAAATCTTTTTCACCATGAGGACAGTCCAGCAATAGAGCAGTTTGCCTAGAGAATTTGGACAGTCTTCATCCCTGGAGGTTCTCAAGGCCAGACAGGATAAAGCTCGGAGCATTCTGGTTTGGTCTAATAGCTGGACGTACTTTGATAGTATATGTGGCTTCTGGCATTAATCTGTGCAAATTAACTCAGTATTAATTAATATTTTATAAATTATTAGTTGATCACAGCACTAGAAAATTCCAAAGACCTTAACTTTAGAAAAAGCCTGATCCATTATCTATCCCAGGTGTGCTATATTAATATCCATTCACTATAATAGCACATAATTTCTTGGGACTGTGATAACATTTTAAAGGGGTTGGATAGCCTATGATTACAAAATTACTGAAGTCATCTGACTGCACAGAGATGAGCAGCGAGTGAGAAATCAACACAAAATGATTGGGAAATGCTATTTCCACTTCATCAAATAATAGCTGTGATCCCACAGTAAAGTAACTTGTGGGCAATGATGGTAACTTCACTACAGACTATGACAATGATGCACATGTCTAGACAGGAGAGCAACTGCTTCAGCTGAATGACAAGCATATGAGAATAAATTACATACATGAATATCTCTCAGGTATGATTATGGATAATTTGCCTGAGAAGCACAACATATGCTTGTATCATAGTATTCACAATCAAGCCGTACAATATTGCATGCTATATCTGGTTCCACAGCCAGTGGGCCTCCTCTCTGCCAGAGTATATTCCAACTGCTGTGACATCTTGCAGTCTAGATCTCTCTGCAATCATTTTCATTTGTCATAGGCCAGCAGGACCTTCCCCCTCAGCAATCTTTTGTATCTGTCAAGATAAATCATTAGATCCTATTCCAGAAGTAAAAACAGAAAAACAAGCATAGGATGAATACGGCCTGCCGTTTTAAAGAAGAGCAGAATAGGAAGATTAATTCGTAAATCCCCAGAATTTTTGTTTTGTGCAAAGCTGTGCCTCTAAATTGTATTGAATGCAGGTAACAAAGATTAAAGAACGTCAGCCATTGTCATGTCAGTACTTTTGATGTTGTTCTTTTTCTCTCCCAAGGCATTCATGTCTGACTGCACTGAGAAGAAGGGTTCTTTCTTTGAAGAAGATGATGACCCTTCTGTTGTGAAGAACTGCCTTTGATATGAAAAATCCTTTCTTTGTACTTTTCCTTCTTCCACGTAAAAATACTTTTCTGCTAAGACATAGTTTTAAAGCATGTTTTTCATACACATTGGAATTTGGTTTTTTTTCTCCTTGGTGTGTCTACTTGTGCAGAAAGCTTGTTCCTTCTGAAAATGGCCTTAAATCAAATGTAACTAGAATATTAAAATGTGTATTGTAATAATTTATTTCTATCTGATTTGTATCCAATTTTATCAGCTGGATTTCTATCCAATTGAGAAATGAAGCCTGTTTCTAAGGGAATCTGTTTATTGTTCTTTCTGTCATTCCATATCTTTTACAATTCTGTCTTCCTGAGGAAATGTATTATTATAGTCTTAGTGTTCTACATTTTCTTTGTCCTTTGTTAATCATATGCTTTTCAGTTTTAATAGCACAAGTGCACAAGTATGGTCAGTCTGAGAGGAGAAAACTGTATTTGTTTAAAATATGATTGGTGAAAAATAATATGGCTGGACATGGTTTTGATTTTTTAAAGACTAACAAAAGAAATCTATATCCCTGGGGTCAGATTTTCAGAAAATTCAACAGATTGCTTGTTTCTTCATTCTTTCTCTAGTTTGAGGTCAGCATTTGCACATACAATTTAAATGTGATTACAGATCAGCCTAGCTGCATTTGTACTGACATAATAACAACTTGTCATACACATGGCATTGAAAATCCTTTCTTTTGCACCCTTTTGTAACCACAGTTGATTTTTTGCCAATAGAGTGTGCAGGCTTGAATTTTAGGAGCATGCAGTCTGTTTCCACATTTACTGAAGATAAACCTTTTGGGAAACTGAATCTTTGAAAAGCTTTCTCTTAGCATACATACAAGAGGTGGGACCCTAGGCAGATATACTTGTGTGAATAAAAAGCTTGTATTGATCACTGAGTTGAAAAAGATTTCACCTTGAAAAACTGTCTTTCAAAATGACAAAAATGAAGCCTTTGAGTTCTGTTACTGAGTAACAGGATATGTGAGACTGTATGCCAATTCACTGTGAGGTCTATGATAGATTAATGGTAATGTGATAGTTTTTCAAGTCCAGTTTGACCTATCTTCTGTATTGTCACTCAAAATCTAGGATTTGCCACAGTGTGATAATTAGGATGGGCCAGATGTAATTAATCTCTCAGTTGCCATGGAAGTTAATTTTTCTTTTCTCCCCTTTTATTCCCCCTTTCTTTTAAAACCATCACTCTCTGTTCTTCAGTAGGAGCTTTTCACTAGTTAAGCTGGATTGGAGCAAAATATTGAAAGGACATCATCCTTTCTCTGTTACCTGTCATGAAATAGTGGCAAGGGCTTGTATGTATTTTCCAAATCAAGCAAGTTGAAACTTTTAAATGTTAAGTGGGTTGATTTCAAAGCCTTCTAGTGACAGAATAGAAGGCTAACACCTCTGAATCTGCTTAACTCTTATCAGCAAACAGAGTGCAACAGATTTTCATCGGTTTCATAAAAAAGGTGTCTAAAAAATATCTTTTATATTATTCTCAAGTGTCAGAAGGAATAATACACATTCAGAAAGTTGGAATGCCAAAGTATATCTGCTTTGCATGCACAGAATCATCTACATGGCTATAAAACAGATATATATCATGTGAACACATGGGTAGATAAACCCCTATGGAGGTATTTACAAATGCAAAAATGTGTGCATGTATGTGGCTTTCAGATGTTTATTTCATTTCTGATTAAAGGGAGTCTTTAAGGTTTGATGAAGTGCTTGCCAGAGAACCAGAGAGTAGTGAACAAACATTGCTTGTGTGTCTTATAATTGATAGATACCTGTATCTATAAACCCATAGTTTCTAGTATTCTGTTCCTGCACCTAAACTTGTGTTCACTCTATGCAAGGTTTAGTTTTTGGAAAAAAAAATTTTGAAAGATTTCTTGAAATAAATATTTAGGAGAATCAGCAAAGTTGAAAAACATGCATTCCCAAGTTTGAGAGAAATGTCCATAGAATTTAGTTTTTGATGCTCACCATCCAAGTCACTTTATTCAGTTCCAGTACTTGTTTTACGAATGTTCTGAAAACCAGTGTTTGAGACTCTCAGGGGAAAGACAGGCTATTTATTTAGTTTGTCAGCTCTGGCATAAATCATAACCCTGTTGCACTTGATGTTGTACAAACAAAGTTAATAAATGATCCTTGGCCCAGGGGCTTAGGAATTAAGTCTAAGACATAAGATGGTGGATAGGTGCGGCAAATAGAAGAGTAAAGAAACCCAATAAATAACGCTGGTTAGAAAGATAGATTGCTTCCTGGCATATCAGTATCAAGGGTTTTGTAGACTTCCCAGAAAGGAAGGGTTTTCATAAAGGATTTAAGGGGGTACAAAAAGATTATTTACAGGATTTATAGGGAAATCCTCACAAACATGAGGGGGAATATAGAAGAAAAGCTGGAGGTTTTTGTGTGGAAGAAAAACAGACAAATTAGCTTGTTAATTTTAGGGCATAACATTTCAATTGTGACTGAGAATGAGATATAGGCTACTTTGTTAGTATTTTGCTCTAGCTTTAAGACATAGGTAGGACAAAAGTTAGTAGATGGAAGTGTTAGATGCTGTGGAATTACTGAGGAAGATCCCAAAGGTTGCTTACTGGTTTTTACTGGAGGTTTTTTGTTAGTCCCTTCTTATTTTGACTGGTAATACTAAAGGCTCAGTGTTAGAATACTCTTGATTTCACTTCAGATATTTCACTTCAAATGGCATGAACAATGAATGGTATATTGGGATTTTCCTAGTTTTGATATCAAGATGAGTCTGGTGAATTATTTTAATGAGTAAACAGTATATATAGGGAGACATGTATGTAAAATGAGAGGGAGAAAGAGAAACAGCTGACTATTCCATAACAATGCAATATATGACTACCTCATACCAATAACTAAAAGAAAGCTAGCGGAGCATACAAAAATACAGAAGTAAAAAAAGCTCCAGTTCATCATTTAGAGGAAATTATCTGTTGAAAAGTCTGGTAGAATGCCAGTGCCTCAGCCTTCGTACCCAAATACATAGGAAGAATAGAGAGACAATTAATGAAAGGATTTTTTTGTCAGATACAAAGATTTTTTTAATGATTTATTACAACTGTAATTATTTAAGAACAGCACTAATTCCAAACAGAAATTTGAATATATGGGTAGTTCATGCAAAACCCTCACATTTGTACTGTAGAACAAACAAAAAAAGATAATAATTTTACTTACCAAATAACAAACCACATTTACTTACCAAATAACAAAAAATAACTTAAGCTTTTAGCTCTGAGGAAGGAAGGTTACAAATACAATACAAGGCAACAAGATTGAAAGAACTAACTAAAATCATCCTGATTCAGCAAAGCTAATCAAAGTATTTATATGCTCTAAGTTAACCAATTTTTCTATCATCATGTGACGAGACTGAACAAGATAGACATAATCCTTCAGCAACTTGTAGTCACCATAAACGGAAGGAAGCGAAGAACCAAATGTAGGAGGAGTGTCAGTTGAAAAGAGCAGAAATTTCGTCAATAAGCAGAGATGGCTTGACAGTCCAACACATCAAGATAGACTGAGATGTCTTGCGTAGGAGGAAAAGTTCAGTGTGAAATTTAAGATAAAGTGGTAAGATGGTAAGATGCTCTGGGGCAGGGCAGTTTCTGCTTGAGTTGAATTGATCTTGTACAAGCAATTTGTAGCAGAAATCAACTGAATAGACAAGTTACCAGTGTTTTCCTCTGTCTGTGTTCATGATTCAGCAATACCATACTCAAATTAATAAAGTAAAAATGTTAGGGTACTTATTAAATATATGACTTTACTATTGCTTAGATCAGGTTAGTTAGTTTATTAGGACCAAAATTCTGACAGTGAGTTTTGGGAGTGTTGCATTTTGGTGTTGTTAAAGTCAGTGAAGAACTTCTGTTAATTTCAATTAATGCCACTTGCTGTGTATTCTGTAATTATTTTAAAGTCACTGGCAGCTCTATCCTGTAGCATATACTTGATGTTGAAAGATTAATCTAATGCTTTCCTGACTTCCCCTGCCGATATTGTATATGACAGTGAACACTTTCTTTTTTAATGGTAGGGAATACTCATAGCAATAATGATCATCTTGAGTGGAGTCAACATCTTTCATATATAAAATCTGATTCCTTTTCTCATTAAAATTGAATTTATTAGAAAGGAGTGCCTGGTTCGGATTGCTGCATATAAAATTTCTTTTTCAGAACTCAGCTAGCTCATTACGACCAGGACATGGCTGCATGAGTCATCATTTCTCCCTCTAAGAGAAGCAGTTACAATTTATAAGAAATATTGTGACGATGGGCAGAAGACTAATTCCACAATAACATTGTTATTTTTCCTTCTCATTTCTACTACAAAATAATCCTAAGAACAATTTATAGTTTATTTCCTTTCTTATAAAATAGATTTTTTTTTTGTACAGTCTTTGATGTGTATGCTTCTCTCGATATATATCTTCTCTGGCTCCATTTCTGTCTTGGTAAACAACTTTCTGATGAAGTATTAGTGTAATACACTATGAGAAGACCATCAGTGACGTTTTGAAGAAGTGTTATAGTGGTATTAATTACATCACTGTTACTCTGATGATGTGTTTTTTCTAACCTTGATTTCATGGGTTGAAGTGAATATATCATGTGCACCAAAGCTCAGAAAAGCCTCAGGGACAGAAGATGAGGGAGAAGCTAGAATTTGGGAAAACTCTAATGGGGAAGTGATGTAATGAGGAAGGGGTGGTCTGGAGGAGTGTGGAAAAGAGGAAAAGAAGGACTTGAAGTCTAGTGAGAAAGGAAGAGATGATAAAGTTAAAAAGAAGCAGTTTGAAGTCATAAAACAGCAAAATTCACTCCTGAAAGTGAAGAGGGTGGAAGTTCAGTTTTGTCACCATCACAGAGATATAGAAGCCAACACAGATATTATGTAAGTGTCGAGTTTCAGCATCCGTGCAGGGACAGGAACGACTCTCACACATTGATACAATGCACAGCCGATTCCCCTTTATTGCTCCGCTTGCGTGGTTATATACATTTTTCATATCTGCACACGCGATCACGCGTATTCGGATAGGCTACAGACATAAATCACGCGCTGTTCACACACCCCATATTCCCTTATGATTGGTAACTATGCACTAACGCCAATAGCAACAGACTGCCTCCATGTCCTTGAACACATCTTGTTTTTGCTAACCCACATCACGTGCACTATCAGAGCTTTCTCAATTGCTATTCTTAGCTGCCCTTTCCAGCGGCCTCTTCAGTTATGTTAACTGTTTTGCTTAAGTGGCCTAGTCATGCTAACTCTCAAACTACATCAACCCCAACATGTAAGGATTCAATTTTTCTCCCTTCAGCGTATAACAACATCTATGTGACCTGAAAACACAGATGTCTTCATATTCTGTCGGTAATGTTAATCAATCTGGTGACATTTAAAAGAGTTAACACAGTGTTTGTGTTTCAGTGCAAATGAACTTCCAGAGATAGTATACAAGACTACCCAGTTTTAGAAAAGATGAATTTTAGCCAACACAATACCAATTTTGAGTTTAAGATAAAAATGCAAATGAAGTGTCTGAGGAGTTTGGAAAGAATGGAAGATCAATGACTAAAAGATACTAGCTTATTCTTTATTCAGGTTGTCTTTGCTGAAACAGTACACGACTCTGCAATCATTTTGTGTGTGTGTAGATGACTTGATGCACTTTTATGCAAAGATACCTGAGCCTATGGTTTTTGCTCCAGTGGTTTGCTTTTGAAACAGGGCTCACACACAGTCATTTATGTAAGAATGTTTTCGGAGTAGATACATTACCAAGTTATCAGAAGTTGGTTCTGTCCCACAGATTGCACATTCTTTACGTATTAGTGGGTATTAAATGGATTTTTCAGGATCATAACAACATCTAAGTAATGACAATGAGTAACGTATAATGATTAACACTTAACTATGGACATATGTCTTGGATATGTAATCCAAACCTAAAAATTAGGACACTTCATACACACATGAACTGTTTGTTTTCTAGGCAGACTAGGAAACAGTGAGTAATATGGCATGAGAAGAAAAACATCACGTTCAGTCAGTTATTTGTAACGATTTCTATAAATTAATCTAAAATTCATTTAGCTCTTATGGTAACCAGCTGTCCCCAAAATACAAATGACAAAAGGCCATACTGATGCCAAAAAACTTCCTTGGGCTGTTCTGAAGCCGCGAAAAGCTATTGCTTAATATATTTATTTGTTTTTTTCATTAACTTCTATAATCACTAAATTTAAAATTTGTCCGATGATTATAGCACATTTCTTAAATGGGAATAGCTGTCTTGTATGATCAACCTTTCTCCTCAATGTTTGTATCACTTCTTACCATTCTGAAAATTTTAGAAAGTGTTGGTAAAAATACTGTCAAAGTTAGGGCAGCTAAATCCTTGCTGTCCTTCACCCACTGCCTGTCTATAACATATCTTTCAGTTATGCATTTTGTGATAAATTGTCTCTACCAAACTGGGAAATCTAGAGACTGTGGCCTTGGCTGACTGGAAGAAGAGGAATCTGTCTTTCATCAGGACTTGCCTGGAGACTCTGCTGTCAGAGATTCTGAAAAAGTCAGCCTTTTCAGGAATCACATTATTAAATATGTACCTATTGAGCTGGAAAAAAATGTTGCCACTTAATCTCTTAGCAAAGTTTGTATGAAGAGCCCTCACTTGTGAGTCAAATAGAATCAAAGGATAGTATGTCCTTCCTAACAACAGCTGTAAGATTCTGCAAGATCATTTTGCCTAGAACAATAGGACTTGGATTAAATCCCAGATGAAAATTGAAAGTTGTTGTCAGAAAGTCTGAATATGTGGCATGATGGATGATGGACCAGATGCATTTGCAACAATCATTTTGATAGGCGGCACTAGCATGACCTGTTAATCTAGAAGCTTTGGATCTGATTGTTTCATACAGCTTACCTGTTTTTTTTGGTTTGACTCCAGTGGCAATGGTGGTTTACAGCTCTGTAAAATTAGTTAAAGGAGAATCAAAGGGGAAGCCTTTAAGCAGAGCAATTGTTATCTGTTCAAGTGCAGGAATATTGATTCTAAGCTGGACAATATATAGACAAGATACTGATTGAGTTAGATGACATGTTTTCATAAACTTGTCTATGACTCTTGTCCTTACCAAAATAAGACCTGATGTTGTAGCTTTGGGTGAAAAGATATTTCAAGTGCAAAACAAAGCCACCTGAATGGACCAGAAGTCCTGCCAGGGGTGACTTCTGCTTTATCAGTGAATTTACTCTCCTCCTCTCTCGGTGGCATGCAGACACTGGGGGAATCTTTCCCTGATAGACGCTGATGTCAAGTAGTGATACCATCAAGGAGCCTAATCTGTTCTAGTTGAAGACATCCCTGCTCATTGCAGATGACCTTTAAAGGTCCCTTCCAACCCAAATGATTCTATGATTCTAAGTATCCCAAAGAAGTGTTAAGATACTGGAAGCCCCTATTTTATTCCTTTCTGAAACTTTTGCATAATCTTTCTCTTCACTCACCTTCTGTGTTTCTTCACTGTTTATCTTTTACTCCCCTGAAGACATCTTGGAAGCATGGGAAGAGTCCTAGCTGCTTCACCACTTCATTTGTTCCCTTTGTTCAGGTGAAGCCTTTGATTAAATCCAAAACAGTCATTAAGCACTGCTTCAGTACTACTTGGGAGCTCAGGTGCCCAAGAACTCTCGAATATAGTTCTACAGAGGTAGATGTCGTATTATTTCATATGTTATAAAAGTAATTCATTTATTTGAGAGAAATAAGCACCCAATATTTTCCCTCCTTAGTTAAGAAAGTGAGTTTTGAGTTGCTATAACTTCGAAGTAAGCATACCTGTGATCAAATGTTCTCAGAGATGTATTCTGCAGTTCTGGTAGTTCATTTATCCAAACTGTGGAACTTGCCAAGCATGTATTGTGTCTTCCAGCCTGTAAACCAAGATTTCCTTCCCATGAAACCTAAGATATGGGAGGGAAGAGGCTCTTATAAGTATCCGGATCTTCCCATGAGTTTAAATGCTCCTAATTCCTACAATTTAGACATAGTCTAAATGACTATAACGAAGATTTATAGTTAGGTATGATTTAAAGAGGATGGTTAATAATTTGTATATCAAATCTGTCTTTTTCTCCTGTAGGAAACAAAGAGGCTTGATTCTGCAAGAGGGATGGGTGGTATCCTTCATGTTTCTGGTTACCTACATTTTGAACTGAGAATTTAATGTATCCACTTGAAAAATCTAAAAATAGAAACTTTATACAAAGTAAGTAATTTTTTCAAATTTACTTCCTCTGCTGGAATACTGATAAGAAAACCCTCAAAATTCTTTTTTTCATCATCTTCAAATATTTGACTTAGTGATGCATATATTTATATACAGGAAAAGAAATCCTAAGGGCATTTTTGGAATGATGCTCCATGTTAGAATTTTGTAGCCTGGAGGTATGGCATTTGAACCTGAGTTTCTTGTATGTCCTAAGAATTGCTCTGACTGCTGAACTGCCCTTTTCTAAAAGCTTCTTCCTTGATTAGATTCTGTTTTAGTGAAACTTTAACTGGAATGTTGCCACCAACAAGTGTGATTCCAGCATCTTTGGATGCATGTGACCAAACACTGGAACAGGTTGCCCAGAGAGGTTGTGGAGTGTCCATCCTTGGAGACTCAATAGCCATCTAGACATAGAATCATAGAATGCTTAGGATTGGAAGGAACCTTTCGGGGTCATCTCGTCCAACCCCCCTGCAGTGAGCAGGGACATCTTCAACTAGAGCAGGTTGCTCAGAGCCCCGTCCAACCTGGCCTTGAATGTTTCTAGGGATGGGGCCTCCACTACCTCTCTGGGTAACCTGTTCCAGTGTTTGACCACCCTCATGTAAAAAATTTCTTCCTTGTGTCTGGTCTAAATCTCCCCTCCCTTAGTTTAAAGCCATTACTCCTTGTCTTGTCACAACAGGCCTTGCTAAAAAGATTGTCGCCATCTTTGCTATAGGCCCCCTTCAGGTACTGAAAGGCTGCTATGAGGTCTCCCTGGAGCCTTCTCTTCTCCAGGCTGAACAACCCCAGCCTTTTGTCACAGGGGAGGTGTTCCAGCCCTCAGATCATTTTTATGGCCCTCTGGACCTGCTCCAACAGGTCGATATTCTTCTTGTGCTGAGGGCTCCATAGCTGGACGCAGGACTCCAGGTGAGGTCTCACCAGAGCAGAGCAGAGGGGCAGAATCCCCTCCTTCAGCCTGCTGGCCATGCTTCTCTTGATGCATCCCAGGATATGGTTGGCCTTCTGGGCTGCAGGCGCACATTGGTGGCTTGTGTCCAGCTTTTCATCCACCAGTACCCCCAAGTCCTTCTGCTCAGGGCTGCTCTCAATCCCTTCATCCCCCAGCCTGTAATGATACCAGAGATTGCCCCAACCCAGGTGCAAGACTTTGCACTTGGCCTTGTTGAACCTCATGAGGTTCACGCAGGCCCATTTCTCAAGCTTGTCCAGGTCCCTCTGGATGTCATCTGGTCTTTCTGGCATGTCCCCTGCACCACTCAGCTTGGTGTCATCTGCAAACTTTCTGAGGGTGCACTTGATCTCACTATCTATGTCATTGATGAAAATATTAAACAGCACCGGTCCCAGTATGGACCCTTAAGGGACACCACTTGTCACCGGTCCCCATTTGGACATCAAGCCATTGACCACTACCCTCTGGCTGCAACCTTCCAACCAATTCCTTACCCACCAAACAGTCCACCCATCAAATCCGTATCTCCCCAATTTAGAGACTGTGTTGAAGGCTTTACAGAAGTCCAGATAGATCACATCCACAGCTCCTCCCTTGTCCACTGATGCAGTCACTATCATAGAAGCCACTAGGTTGGTCAGGCAGGACTTGCACTTGGTGAAGCCATGCTGGCTGTCTTGAATTGCCTCCCTGTCCCTAAGCATAACTTCTAGGGGGATCTGTTGCATGATCTTCCCAGGCACAGAGGTGAGGCTGACAGGTCGGTAGTTCCTAGGGTCCTCCTTTCTACCCTTTTTGAAAATGGGCATAATGTTTCCCTTCTTCCAGTCATCAGTGACTTTGCCTGACTGCCATGGCTTTTCAAATGTTATTAAAAGTTGTTGAGTACCTCAGCCTTCTCATCTGTCGATACTAGGTCACCATTCTTGTTCGTCGGGGGGTGGGGCTATGCTTTCTTTAACCTTCCTTTTCTGGCTGACATACCTGTAGAAGACCTTCTTGTTATTCTTAGCATCCCTTGCCAAATTCAGCTCTAGCTGTGCTGTGGCCCTCCTGACCCCATCCCTACACAACCAGGCAGCCTCCCTATACTCTTCCCAAGATACCTATCCCTGCTTCCACCGCTTGTGCAGTCCCCTCTTGCTCTTTAGTTAGACCAGCAGTTCTTGACTCAGCCATGCTGGTCTCTTCCCTTCCTTGCCTGATTTCTTACACCTGGGGACTGAGAGCTCTTGTGCTCTATGGAAAGTGTCCTTAAAGATCTGCCAGCTCTGTTCTGCTCCCCTGTCCCTGAGGAGCGTTTCTCAGGGGGTCCTATTGACTAGCACCTTGAAGAGCTGGAAGTTGGCTTTCCTAAAATTTGGGGTCCTGACTATATTCCTCGCCCTGCCCATATCGCTGAGGACTGTAAACTCCACCAATGCGTGATCACTGCAGCCCAGGCTGCCTCCAGTCTTGGTGTCTCTGATAAGCTCACTTGCACTGGTGACCATCAGGTCCAATATTGCATCCCCTCAGATAGGGGTGCCAATTACCTGGTTTAACAAGTTACCCTCAGTGCATTCTAGATCCTGGGCAACTGGTTCTGCTTGAACAGGAAGGGTGGATCAGGTGACGTCCAGATGTCCCTGTCAACCTCAGTCATTCTGTGATTCTGTGCATTCATTCAGGCATTTCATCGGGTCCTAGCTGCTGGGATTGGAGCATCTAGCCAAAATGTGGTCTTACACCTAGGTGTCTGAGGGTCATTTGGATAAAAGCATAGCACAGTGGACTAGACAAAGCAGCTGAGAATTATCATATATACCTATTATCAAAGTTATAGTTTGCTTGTTTTTATTTAATCAGTGAAATTCATTAGATGATAAATTAGCCACCATTACAAAAATATACATTTGTCTTTTATTATATTTACATTGAATTCCTGGGATATACCATAACAAAGTTGGAGCCCAAAACATGGGAACTAAAGAAATTTAGAATAGCTGTCTTTAAAAGAACATGCTTTCTCGGAGAGGAGGTTTATTATTCCTACAGTTCACAGACTGTAAATTGTTCTGGTTTTTATTATTATGATTATCTTTAGTGTTGATACTACTGGAACTCAACTCACCTTAAGTTTTAGAGAGTGGAGGAGATCAGAAATCAAACACTGATTACCTACTGTGTGTTAAGTTATTGAATGCCCATTCACAGAACCCATATTTAACAGAAATAGTTTTAACTGTTTGATGTTGTATAATGCTGACCTCACATTCTGTCAACAATTTTCACAAGTCATTACCTTTGCAATAACATTAGTAATGAAAAGTATCCAATGATATCAATGACAAGCAATCATTTATAATGTATTTAATTTTTGTTTTTTTAGAAATTACCAAAGAATATTTGGTAATGCTAGATTATCTCAAGGAAGAGCATGAGAAAAAAATTCGTGATTAAAATTGCAAACATCAACAATTATCTAGTTACACATAGCAACTGCATATATACACACACACATAGCACTGCTCTGAAGAGGCTGCATGTGAGACTGCACATGTATATTGGAACAGATATTTTTGCCTTCTTTTACTTAACGTATGTCTGATGCAACTGCTGTTTTCAGTGACAGTATCAATGCCATTCTTCATAGACACTGATGAAACCACATTTTGTCCTGTCCTGCAGGAGAAGGTAATTTTCTTCTGATAGTTGAGCAGGACTTCCTTGAAAGCCCTAAGTGGGTGATTTTTTCTTTTTTTTTTTTTTGCTTTGTATTGAAACAGATTGAACATGCTGAAGTAATTATGCTTTCAGTATTGTAGTTCTGTGATGGAACATACAGTATAATAATCATACAATTTTTTTGTGTAATTATAAGTGACAGAGGTATGAGGCTCACAGTCATTTCAGCCTGACATTTTCAATTATTGCTGCAGTGTTGATGGAAGAGGATTAAGGAGCTCTCAGATGCCAAACCCCATTATTTCAACTTCATGTAGAGCTGTCAAGTCTTAATAATTCCACAGGGATTTAGCCATCACAGTGTAAAAAGGCATGCAAAAAGTCTTCATAGCAATCTTAAAACTATTATGGACTGTCAAAATGTAAATGATCATAATTTAATGAATATCTAATTTTATAACTTTCACTTAGCAGTTTTAAAACTATGCCCTATTCTTTAAGTGACATAGTGGTTAACAGTTGGTAATACCCCTTAAGTAAGACTTTAAAATGTCTAATTATTTATCCTGGCATCTTAGAATTGTGACTTGTGAGAGTGCATAGCCTAGCCCAATGAAAATATATCCAACGTGCAATAAATGGATTGGACATTTTTTCTTTTCATCTGACATCTTCATGTCAACAATTTTCAGGCTGGTCTTTCAAGTTTTCAAAGGGAGATAATTCATAAAGAGCTTTCCTGCTTTATTGTTAAGACACTTTCCTGAAAAATGAGACATACTCACTACATTGCTGACCTCTTTTATATTATCATAGGATACTTTAAAATAAAACTGTTCCATGAAGAATCTGTTTCAGTCTTTACCCTCTTCTTTTGGAGATTCTGAATATCTACCTGTAAAATTTTCTTTCTTTGATCTTAGTGTGTTCAGGAAGCTAACTGCAAGGTTTAAAATCTCAGATGAAAGAAACACGTTCTTTGTACTTAGACCTAGCTGTTTTTCTTTAATTACATTGTTTCTTTATTTGACAAGTTCTGCAAAAACAGATACTGGATTGTGCATTGAAGACCCGTCACATCTGTTGGCAGACCTCTTAACCTGAAGACTTTTCCCTGCTGAAGATTCTGTTTCTTTAGTAGCTTATATTTTCACAAGAAGTCTACGTGAACTTTAGTGCTTTGATGAGCAGGGTTATTTCATCTTTATGGATGAAAGAAACTGATGTTTTTACAGATAATGAATGGGCACTGAAAATGTGTCTAGAGACAAAGTAGGCTCCTATGGAATACTGGTGTGATCCACTCAGTCGTATTTATTTGTTAAAAATTGTATTGACTGTATTCTGGTTTTCTAATTAGATTCACAGATGTTGCTTTCATTTACAACAATTAATTAAACAGTCTAACAGAGGAGGTGAAAAATATGGCATGTGCAGAGTGAGAGACTGCAATATTTCTATTTGACCAAAATGGACCAAGGCTTTAACTACTGTGATAACAGGTTTGTTCAAGAATAGCAACAGTGCCAATAGGATTTCCAATCTGCTTAGAACTCTTCTGAAGAGAAATTTTTTTCCTCGGCAAGAATTTTAGTCAGATCTCTGGCTGCAGTACTTGTGTATTGCATGTATTTTTGTCTAATTTTTAATAAAAATAAATTTTTCAACTGTTAGTCACTGAGATGCGACTAATACGTTTTGGTATATTCCTTCTCGACAATTTAAAGACTATCAAGAGTCAGGCTGTTTGTTTGACTTCTGGGTTTGCTGTGAATGATTACTGTAGGTCTTAGGCTCACTCTTTTTTTCCCACTTCAATTTGTAGTTAGCTAGTTTGCCTGGATCCCAGTAATTTTGTTGCTATGACTGTTGGATGCTATCCCTTGCTTTGTGTGTTCTAATGAGCCCAATAGTTCATTCTGAGCTTCTGCATCTGGTAAAGATAATAAGCATGACATCTCTGTTTGTCACAGCCATGCCTGCAGTGAAGGGCACGCTGGGTTTTGAGTTGAAATAGATTTTTCTTCTATGGTCTATGTGCTCAAGCCCACAATAATTACTGAACAAAATGTTCTTAGACATTTGCCTGAATAGCATCAATCAATGGCACTGCTTATGAAGGAGAAAGCTATTTTTGAGACACAAAGAGGCTGTGCATATAAGCTGGCATTTACTTTCCTGAAGTACCAAAATCTAGACCTGACATTTTTGGTTTTGTTTTAATTTAATCAATAGGCATGCTTTTATCAGACTACTAAAAGTCTGTGTGTGCTACTTCCCTACAAAAGATAGGAATGGAAGGACCACTCCCTTTTGTCCTGAAATGGTATACTGGTAGTTCGAGGAGAGGTATACAATGTAACATCAATAGCCATACTGGGATGGTTTTAAGTAAAACTCACAAAATTCAGCTGTGCAACAGGAAACAGATCGAAACAGGAATAAAATACAGGCAGAACCTTCACGTACGGAGTGTAGTGGTGTGGTTTCTTTATCCAGAGAACAGGGATAGTCTTGACTTATTAAAAGGGACTTTATTTCTCATTTTGTAGAAATTCTCTAAGACTAATTTAGCCTGTTGTTCTGCAAGTTGTTCTTCTCAGGAATCCTCTGCATAATAGGTAGAGCCTTAGACAAGGCAGCTTCTACAGAGATTCATATGTTAGCCTCTTATGTAAATAGATGCATGTTAAGAACATGTCTTTTGCGGCCAGCTGATGCATCTTTTTCAATTTTAGTAGCCACAGGAGGAACTGAGAGAATATTTCTTTTGAAATACTATAAATTGGTCTTAAGTGCTGTAGAAGATGTGGGATCTGGCTATGCTCCATGGCTTAACAAATCATAAAGTCATGTGGTCATCTGCACAGCAAGGATCAGTAGTTAGAGCACAGTCACACAAAAAAAGTTGCTTTAGAGTGACAGATTAGGACTGTCTGCTGATCTGAAAGAACTGCCATGAGGCATGCTCTTCATCAGTTGCAATGCAATTAGCATTAGCTGAGTACTGGGAGTTGTCCAGGCATGTAAGCCATTACTTAACAAAGTATTGTTTCTGATATGCAAGTTATTCAAGAAAGACAAGGGAGTAGCTATATTTTGGCCATAGGGTACAATTAGCTTTTTGGGAAATGGCAGAGTTTGGAGGAAACAGCAGTGCAATCCCTGAAACAAGTTATGCAGTATAAGTATTTGTTTCACAAGAAGTCCATTTCTCTGATAAAAGACAATCAGGACAGTACAAAAAGCTTTGAAAAGCTGGAAAAGAATGAAAAAAAGCAGCAAAGAAACATAACATTTCCAGCCCTTTCCTCCTGACACGATGAGCACTTAGGTCCATGTGGGTTTGAAGAGAGGGAGACACACAGTTTCTTCCATCAGGTAGAGGAAGTCACCAAAGCATCATGGCTGTGTTAAGTTACTGCCTGTGATTCACAAAGGGGTCAAAAGTAGGTAAGTTACAGACTGGTTAAACTAGATCTTACACATTTGATTTTTTCTTTCCACTTGAAAATCAAACCAAAATAAACACGCAATAAGATCAACAAGGGTAGGAGTATGAGAGTACTGTTTTAGAATCTATAAAACCTGGATCTCCATGTGGGTTTACAGTGGCTAAGCTTTCCTTTATACATAACAGAAGGAGAGGTGGTATGTTTTTTTACACCAGCAGTTTCTGAAAAGTCTTGCACAATAGACATGAACTGTGAAAAATGGTGCAAATAGGAATCTCAAGAAATCCAGAAATAATATTTGAAATCATGTATGTAGTTTTAAAGTACTTAGAAGATACTGCTGTCACTTTGAAAAGATGTATTCGTGTTTGTTTTGCTTCGCTACTGCTGAGGTAAGACAAATAGCCAGTGAACAGTTTATGGTAATAGAAAGCCAAATCAGTGTCATACTGACAGGTGGAGACATACGTAATAGTTTGATTGCCTCATTTTAAGGAATGCAATCTTGCCCACTAATTTAAGCCAATTAACTGAAAACAAGATTTTAACATGTGATGAACTATCTTCATCATTCATTATCTTTCTGAATTAGGGTCTAAGAATGGAAAAAAGATTTCTCAGAAGATTGAAGTGCAATTTCAGTTTCAGATACTATAGACTTCTAAGTGTAAAACTGCCTATATGTGCCATTTCCACTGACATTACTATTAATACACCTAGCATGTGTGTGCAGGATCTAGGCTTTGCATATTCACTAGGTAAGTGCTTTTATGTATGGATCACATACAGATATAGAGAGAGAGACCAAAACATCTGTGAATCTGGCCATGTTTTGCTGCTGAATGCTTGGTGGAAATGTTGGCAGTATTGGTCTTTTGAGTTAGTGGATAAAGGCAGAAGGTTATAAATGAAAGCCATGTTATTTTCTGGTGCAGAGGTATGACATGAAGTGTAGAAGTTCAAGTTCATCCTCTCAGGAGTCAAATAGAATTTAAAAAAATTATTTCAAGGGAAATATTGTGAAGTCTTCTGTTGTGTTTTGGGTGAAAGGTCTAAGTTGTTGTGAGAAGCAAGAATAAAAAAGGAGCTGCTTGCTCCATAGTGCTATTTTGTATGACACTTGTATTGATTTGTAGTGCAAAAGTGAACTAAAATAGGGCACATTTCTTATCTGACATTTAGTCTAGAATCCTGAAATCTTGGGAGAAGCCTTTAGGATCCAAAACCAGCTTTTATAAACTAGACTTCTTTATTCCAACTTGAGTGCATCCATCACACAGGCAGCGTGAATCTGGCATGACTTGGAAGAAGTCAGTCTTTTCAGGATGGAGAGTGTGATTATGACAAGCAAGTGACTGACAGGGCATTTTCCTCCCAAAGGGCTGCTTTCCTGTTTGGCAGATTGGCTCAGGATGGTGTATGCAACTGTTTTACCTACCTAGAGCTCGTCAGGGTTCTTCTGTGCTGTAACAGAAAGAGTTTCACCATATAAGTAGCATGATAAAAGCATATTATTGAAGAGGACGGATGTGGTAAGTAAAGCCCTCATTATTTCCGATAACATAAAATCTGAACAAAAATGTTGTTGCTCCTAATATGTATGGTAAATATCAGTGCTCAGTTGCATCACTTTGATCAGCCTCACTCCCTTTCCTGTGTTTGCATGTGGCCTGCCTCTGTTCCCTTGGAAATCCTCAGGAAAGGAACCTTGACTCTATATCTTTAAATCAAATATCTAATATGGGAACAGAAGATTACTACCATTAAATTATTGCTACCTGCATTAAAGCTATACAGAACTGGTGAATACCTCAAATCTTGCTTCTAACTCCAAATAGTAAATGTCAGGTTACACAGGACCCTGAGATTCTAGATTCTGTTTGGCCTGTTTCATAATTGCAACCTTTGCTACTTCAGGTGTTGAGCTGGGAATATGCAGAGCTGTGGGATTTAATACCATTAGTGTACCTTCAACTCAAGTGACATAGAATTCATGCCAGGCCTTTTGTTTGGTCGTAGACTTCTGGATAAGCCATTCTCCATGATATTTGAAAGGTCATGGCAGTCAGGGGAAGTCCCCAGTGACTGGAAAAAGGGAAACATTGTGCCCCTTTTCAAAAAGGGTAGAAAGGAAAACCCTGGGAACTACCGACCTGTCAGCCTCACCTCTGTGCCTGGGAGGATCATGGAACAGATCCTCCTAGAAGATATGCTAAGGCACATGGAGATCAGGGAGGTGATTTAAGCCAGCCAGCATGGCTTCACCAAGGGCAAGTCCTACCTGACCAACCTAGTGGCTTTCTATGATGGTGTAACAACAAGAGTGGACAAGGGAAAACCAATGGGAAAACCAATGGACGCCATCTATCTGGATTTTTGTAAAGCCTTTGACACGGTCCCCTACAACATCCTTCTCTCTCAACTCGAGAGCCATGGATTTGATGGGTGGACTGTTCGGTGGATAAGGAATTGGTTGTATGGTCGCAGCCAAAGGATAGTGGTCAACGGCTCAATGTCCAGATGGAGACCAATGATGAGTGGAGTCCCTCAGGGATCCATACTGGGACCGGTGCTGTTCAATATATTTATCAATGACATGGACATCGACATCGAGTGTACCCTCAGCAAGTTTGCAGATGACACCAAGCTGAGTGGTACGGTTGATACACCAGAAGGACGGGATGCCATCCAGAGGG
>Ga0065711_1033212_pt1 | contig 25917 bp, 16 predicted proteins | sample Hoacrofraction12_FD_59098 | JGI IMG/M metagenome (GOLD analysis project Ga0065711, IMG submission 59098) | Hoatzin crop microbial communities from Cojedes, Venezuela - Epithelial fraction 12 v2 (version 2) | ecosystem: Host-associated > Birds > Digestive system > Esophagus > Crop | place... | reverse complement strand
TTTAAAAAAAAAAAAAAAAAAAAAGGAAAGAAAATGAAAATATATATTTCAAAGACAGTTTTTAATAACTATGAACACCTAATTTTTATTTATTGCACCATGTCAGCAATACGCACCAAGTAACCCAATTATTTATTCGAGAGTATGGTGTGCTCTATGAAGTGTTTAGTTGGGTTCTAACCAGCTTTAAAAAGATTAAAGCGTAAAAATCCAAAAACATAGAAAACACAAATGCATTGTCTGGTGTTCTCCCGCATAACATTAATTTTAACTGCTGCACACTCCACATTACCCTGCTAAATGCAACTTCACCTGCTCTGCACAAGAACATGTGTCTACTTTGGCTCCAGCTGGAGCAACACTTTGAAAGTAACTCTCCCCAAGTAACACTTTTTACGCATGAAGCTAAGAATTTATTGTTCATCTAATTAAAATCTTAATTTGATCAAAATCTAGCAAACAGCTGTCTTTAGCCCTGTTAGAATTATCTCAGCAGTTCAAATATAGAAAAGCCTCCTTGGTAATAACATGCTTATGAACTGCTGTACATGAGAACATAATGAGAGCTACCCTTTTTCTTTGGTGTTGTGCTTGCACTTCCAATATCCCTCTGGTCCTCTGCTCAATGGCACCAGACTTCTTCAAGCAGAGAGATAATGTGGTGCCAAAGCCAGCTATCAGCATCTCATGTTCTGTGTATGTGTATGATTTCAAGGTGGGAGTGGAAGCATTCCTTTCTCTTTATGCTCGGGGCTATTTTTCCAATGTTTTCTTGCCTTTCACTGGCTTCCAGCCCCACCCGGATGCTGCACCACAGCCTCCCCGAGCCCTGGGAGATGCCACAGGCAGCTGCCTGTCCCACAGTGACTGTCTGGTTTGTCCACCTGTATGCTGCACCACAGCCTCCCCCAGCCCTGGGAGACACCACAGGCACCTGCCTGTTCCACAGTGACTGTCTGGTTTGTCCAGCTTCATCCATCTGCAGATGTCAGAGAGCTTTGGCTCAGGCCAAGCAATGGTCCTGTGGCCACCAGATCATTGTTAGAACAAGCTGGCACTAGCTCAGGACCAGGCAAGCCCTCCCAAGCACTGAGCACTGCCCAGTTAGACACCTGTTGCCATTTCATTATGACGTGGCTGAAATCCTACTGGATGGGCTACATTTGCCTTCAAAATCCTATGTAGAAACAATAAGCACTTTCTCTCCAGACAATGTTGGTATATAAGTTTGTGTGTAAAAGTAAGTATACATATACATCCTTTTGCCAATTTTCTTCATTGTAAAACTTTGAGTAATGGATAGAAAAATCCCATGGTTTAGGTCAGCAATGAAGAAATGCCAAGGTATCACAGTACAGTGCATCTTTAAGGAATATGAAATAGATAAATTCATGCAAAATCATTGATGCCTAATCTGGTTATGGAGAATAAATCTGCCAGACATTAGAAGAGCATTATGACCTCCAAAGATCTTAGAAAAATCTTTAGCTGTGACCTTATTTCTCTTTACCTCTGACACTGTTCTTTAGTCTTTGCATTGTATCCTTCAGCATTAGCCTGAGGTAAACTGATGTGCACTTTTTAAGATGTGCACTTTTTTTGCTTTAGAGGCATGGCAGCAGGAGACATAGTACACAAAGAATCCTGCTCTAGGAGGGACACACTGAATCTTTGCAGGGCAGTAAGCATTTGGTGACAGATGAGAATACAATAAATTTTACACAGAAAAGAAGGTGAATTCTGGATAAAATAAAAGCTATTACATAGCTCAAAAGAGCTGGAATTCTCCCTACATAGTTTATCTTACTTTATTTTACTGGCACAAATGGATAGAATTTTTCATAAGCTATTTAGAAGTGAAGAGAGTGAGATCACTGCTTCAGCTGTAAAATCACTAGGCATGAGAAAGTTTCTTGAATTATATTGAAGATTTATATAGTTTACAGAACTAGTTCTATCTGGCAAACCTTGAATTATATCTCACGTTAGCCTAGGATATTTTGAGGGCTTTGTCCACTTAATTTTTTAATAACCTAAACACACATTGCTGTAGTACATAGAAAGAATTTTTCAATTTTTATTGAAGACACATCCAGTATAACAACATAATGTAAGTATTTTATAGCCATGTCGTTATTATTTTCCCTTTCTCCTCCTCTCCTCTCACTTCTCACAATTTTTCCTACATAATTATGCTTTAAAATGTCAATTCAGTCACAGATACTTGGATTTTATGACACGTAATGTTTTGGAAGAGAGGAACATTGTTCAGAAGTATTCAGGGAGATATATGAATCTTAATCTATGGTTTTGTTACTATAATAAATAACAGAAGACCATTACATGGCATGTTCCTTTCATGATTATTCCATAAGGTTAATTGTTATGCAGCTCATAATTACTGCTTTTCACTATCTCCCAAGTCTTTTTCCCTGGACTGTGGACTAAATTTGCCAGAAAAAATGATGCACCAAGACTGGCTTCATGCAGAGGTAATTTGGATCCAGCATGGCGTTTTAATTAAAAGAGACAAATAACTAATATACAAGACTCAGTTTGATCTGGAAACAAGAGAGCCTCCTTTCACACAAAGTTTCATGACAAGCAAAACCAAGCTGACTTCGCTAAACCACTTTCCTTAGTTGCAAAAAGTTTCCTGGTTTTCCACACCACGCATCCTCCATTTGTTCCACACAGATTCAGCCGTGCTTCTTATCTTCAACTCAGACTGGCTTTCAAGTGGTAAGGCTGCATATTACAGCCAGTTGCCTTTTCACACTCTCTTCCCAGAGCTCCATGTTATAGGAGACATTATTTATTTTAAAATATTTTTATGAAAATATTCAGGACCAGATCAGACTCCGCAGTGCTCCTAAACTAACAATGCCTTCTCATGACCCTTTGGGAAGCTGGCATAAAAACACTTGGGTAGTCTCCTGTGGAGCAATCCAGATTTCAGCAAAAAAAAGAACTAAGTTAATAAATCAAATTTGAAATTGTGATCAGTTACAAAATGGAGAAGGGGGTGCTCATTCAGCATACACTCAGAATGTGTGCAACTGATTTCTCCTTCCTAGAGAAACTAAGGCACAGCACTGTGTAAATACAGTATGACTCAACAGACAAACAACCCTGGGCAAATCTCTGTTGTAATATTTTATTGAAAATGGGAAAATGCTTTCTATGGTTATGTCTGTCATGAGCTTCTTAAATATACCATATATTTGAAATTTCATAGCAAAAATAGTAAAATGGAAAAGCACTGAACAGAAATTAAATCCATATGGTATCATTGATAACCGTATGTAGTTTGTGAAAGCATGTATATATCTATTCCAAAATAATAATAAGTTAGGGAACTTTTTCTAAAATTAAAGAAGGGAAGTAGATCATTAAAACCTATACTTTCTGCACTGTATGCTGGGCAGTTATCTCCCACAACAAGAATAAGAATGCTATTGTTCAATGTGATTTCCTCTTGTAGGAAGCTTGTAGTACTCCAATCATCTGAATTTACCTAGAAAAGAAAATTTCCTCTAATTTTACTGTCCCTGAAATTCGTATGGAATAATCATTGAAAATCATTCCAATAAATAATCTGGTATATAAAGTTGACTGCATATAAGAGTCCATGTTTAGCCAAAACGCCAATGAAAAATTATAAGGGACAGGTAATAAATGAAAAATTCATCATAAAGACATACGATATTAGTCTAACGTCTAAAGACATACAAATTCTCGGTGTTCATACACACACCAGACCTCAAATAATGGTGCTAAACAGCTAAGATTATAGTTTTTACATACAGAAAACCTGTAAAGCCTCCTCAAGATGCACATCAGAAAAAAATATTACTAAACATAATATTGCAAGAATAGTGGGCATTATCTGCCCTTGACAGTATAAGGGGAATCATATTTTACTACTTAGGTACTTAGAACAGTGAATGGTTAGTAAAAGCACTGCCAGATTTTCAAAGGATCTTAGAGTTATTCTTTACAGAATACATTTTTGAAAAGCTGATTTCCCATACAGACAGCCCATAGAAAAATGAATAAAACAAAATATAAGAAAACAAATATAAAAATCAGAAAATTCTTTTGTGATAGTATAGTTATACTTTTAAAGCAGTTGTTCTTAGGACAGCCGTCAATAATGTTTTAAACAAATGTTTTACAAAAATGCTATGTTTTGGCAGCAAAATAATTTATATCCCTAGAAGATGAGTTCCAAATTTAATATGATATGTTGAGTTTGGATGAAAAGTCCATCTACAGAGTCTTCAAGACTGACACACACATACAGCACCTAGCAGATGAAAACTAGTGTATAGAATAACCGAGACCTTAATTTAGACAGTTTAAAGACAGATCAAAATACCTCCCAGCTGCAGTTAGACATATGCTTAGATACTAACCTGAATGGGTCAGTTCTAGCACCTGCCCAGATTTCCACAAGACACAAAGCAAGTTTAAGACTTTATATCTGAGATGCAATACAGTTCAGACATTACCAGACTATCCATCAAAACATCTACAGTTCTGAGACTGAGTCATTCAAAATTAGGCCCATTCATGGTGTGAATTCTTTCTGAAGCAGGAATTCCATTGGTAGCAGTGCCTCTCTAGCACGTAAGAGAACAACCACAAATTATCTTTTGATGCAATGCACTCTAGTCAAAGGCAACCTAGCCTGGTGAGACAAAATATTCTGAAGTGGAAAAAGTTCAATAACTTAATTCCAGGTTTCTCACCATAATTTTTTTTGATGTTAGTCTTTTCAAACAGAACTTCTATAGCAATAATCTGACTTTGCTGATATTTTCTTCAACAAGCATGTATTATGTTCATGGTGGAAACTTCAGACGTGTCTCCCTAGAGTTAAAGGTGGTATTCCAGGTGCTAGATAAGGTTTGAATCCTCCTGGATCCTGAATCCAAGAATTGCCCATTTTAAAGGAACTTTCCCTGATTACTCATTTATTTGGGGTGATTTAATGGTTGAGCCCATAAAGCAAAAACCACTGACAGACAGAAGAGTTTGAAGCCATCGAGGGACAGATTTCCACTCAATTCTAGGGATTAGTGCAATATTTACAAAAAAAAAAAACATATGAAATTTCCTCATTTTAACACACAGAAAATGATTGCAATGTTATGAACAGATAGTCAGAAAATCTACTTTCTTGTCCATTTTTCTGAAAGATTCACAAATTTTATTCTACATTTTTACTTTTAAAGCATTGATAATTATAAAATGGTAACAACCACTCAAAAAAATTTAAAGGCTTTGACATCTTCCTAGAAAAGAAAAGCAGTATAAAGATCTTCATGATGTTATATTGTAAATTCTGTAGAGCAGATTAAATTTAATGACCACATACAGAGTTAATGTCTATTCCAATGATGTCCACCTTCATCATAACCACCACAAATTTAGAGAAGATTAGTGATGCTGAGAGTCGAGAAGAAGATTATCTAGTATGAAGAAACAAAAAGAAGACATGAAATAAAGGTGACCCTGTATATATCATTTATATGTGATATTCTGAATATTTTTTTTAAGGTTCTTCATAAGATATTATTTAGGGAAATAAATAACCGTGACTAAGAAGCAAAGAGCTTTTCTGGATTAAACACAAACATGCTAATCAAACAGTTCTAATAAAAAGTATTATATGACGGTAAGGTAAAGTAAATAACAGAAAACTGAATTCAGTGGGACAAGCAGTCTACACTTTCTGTAAAACACTTAGCATAATTGAGACATTCCCTGACAACATCCTATTAAAGGAAAACTAGGAATGTCAGTGTCTGTGGTCTCCTTTGTCTGATGTCATAAATCCCTAGGGAATTGTGAGAAAAGTGAAAGACAAAAAAGAATGCTAAAAGAGAATTAAAATATGAATTTTTGAAACTGGCAGGGGAAAGAAGTTTTTTAAAAAGAAAACAAATTAATTTAACTCAAGTATTGAAGTGACCATGTATTAAATAATTGTGGAAAACATTATTTCACTTCAGATTCCAAAGAATAATGCTTGATCAATATTGCAAAATTTAGTTGCGGATCCCAGACTCCAATAGTGGACAAAACCTGAGTTTATTGTCCTTTATAAATTAAATTCTAACACAGATATTACTATATCTAGCCATTCTTCTCAAGGTAATATCTTGAATTGTAAATTAGAGGTATTTAAATTACCCTGAGCTATACTATCCATTATTCTATGCAGTACTGTAGTAATTACTAACTAATGGTTGGAATTGAAAGTCAACAAGTAGTATTAAGTACTGTTAAAAGTTATTAACACAAAGGTATCTAGCGTGTGCCTCCGAAATGTCAAGAGACTTGGAAAATACAGTGTTCATAATGTCTCTTTGTCAGGTTACACTTTAGTGTACTGGATCATTAAAATGTACATAGGCCAAAAAAGAGAGGGAACTGGGAAATCTAGACTTAAAGTGACATTCTACAAAAAAAAAAAGTACGTATTTTGTAAGAGTGAATTGCTTGACTGATTTCACTGTATAAATCCCTGTAAATACTCACCTTTTACATGAAAAAAAAAAGTCACTTGATAACAGTGATTCACGGTGCTCCCTACAGCTGCGTCAAAGACAACTGATTTTCAAAGGCAGTGCAAGGAAACTAGAATAACTCCCCTGACAGCTAAAAGGGGAGAACTAGAAACACTCCCTAGCTGTCACAGTGTTCAGATCTTGGAAGAAATAATCGAGCGTCAAACTATCTTTCAGGTATCTGCAACGTCTTCCTTTCAGTCAATACCACTTTCCCCGAGAGCACAAATCTTTCTTTGGAATTGAAATGCCTACACTGCCATGAGCAGACAGAGCAAGTAGTAAACTGTTTTAGAAGTAAAGCTGAATAACATAGGCATTTATGTATTATGCCTCTTAAGAGAGTTGTTTCTCATCACAGGAGCACTGCTGACCTATGTGATGTTGTAGACAGGCTGTTTGACATGGAAAGACAGAAAACATCAAAGATGGTTCCCTGGCACTTCGTCACCACAGCTATACAAATGTACTATGTGACAGTGTACATAGCTGTGATACTTATTGATAGCTTAATGCCCAATGCATGGTTGAAAGAGATGTGTTTTAGCTGGTGTGTGACTCCATCAGATTGTATTAGCACAACAAAAGGTACACAGTGTTGAACCTAGAATTTTTGGTAAAAACGGTCCATGGCAACATTCTATTAAGTGCAACACAGCTGCCTTCAGCCGCAGGGCTGAAGGAGACATCAAGAACAACACTTCTTGTAACAGATCAGTGTGATTATTAATTCCTGCTCACTGGTTCCTGGACACCAGAGAAGCAGGTCACTCAGAACTGCAGTGGAGGGATACAGTCCAAATAAAAATCTTCTGTAAACTCCTAATGATATCAGTGACTTCTAGATCACCCTTATAGACTTTCTGTGCATGTGAAATGTTTTTTTTTTTTTCAATGTTCCTGTAATTTTTTTAAAGACAATTATCAATGAGAAGGAAAAGAAGTACGTTTAGTTAGAACTGTAAGGACACTTACAGTCATGATCATTGACTGAACAGAACTTTATGGATACACTTACTCGGTGGTAAAAGCTCTTATGAGTCTTCAGGTTACTTCATAAGTTGGAAACATTTTTGAGATATGACATTCATGCAATCAATGGCTAGTAATCAATGACAATTTAAGAACTTCTAAATCATATAATTGTAGAATGGTTTAGATTTCTTAGCTCTTGCATGATTAACCATAATTTTATACGAGATTCGTTTTATGAAATCTTACTGGGGGAAAGTTATCAACTACTATACTATATATATATATATATTTTTTTTAAATATACTGCCTTTAAGACATTCTGAGGGAAACAGTCTCCTTTTAGATTTATGTAATACTCATCCTGGAAAATATTTTGATTTTAAGTTAATTTAATACATAATAAAAATGCAAAATTGAGGATTCTGTAGACTGGTGAGTTTTATATAAGAACAACTGGGAAGACAATGCAGGATCTTCCATAAAATCTTTGATTTTTAGTTCTGTTCAGAGGAAAGCTCTCCTCTGTTAAAGTAGGTCAACTTTTTCCAGTGAAAGTATTTGAGACTTTACTGAGTAGAAAGAAAAGAAAGCAAAATTAAGAGGATACTTGAATTTTTTGAGAACTTCTCTTCCATCATGGCTTTCTTTTTGTTGAGAGAGGATAAAATAAAACCAGAATAAGGCAGTTTTAAAAGTCTGTGACCAAATGAAGAATTTCATCACCCCTACAGTTTACACTGATCACATTATTGATTACGTGCTCCTTCTCTTTGATACTTTTGGGAAAATACCTCCTAAAATCAACAAGTTGCTGTAAAGACATCATCCCATCAGACTGAATTAGAGTGTGACACCACTAGTGCCAGAATATGCAGATGACATGGCTATATTGCTACATGATGGACTGACTGCCTTCACTACAACTGCTTAAGTCTTCCCATTAGTTCATTTTGTAGAGCACACTGCACACAAAGACATCTGGACGCCAGGGCTTTCAGGTGATGTTAATGTAGAATAAACTGAAACAAGTGGCCTAGAGAAAAAAATACCACAATTCATCAGTATATCATAAGCCACTTACTCAGTATTGTATCTTTATTTTGAAGATAATAAAGTCTTCTGTTGTTACAGAATAGGTGTCTGAACTTCAACAGAGTGCCAGTCCCTGCTCTGTTTTTTTACATTTTAGCTCTTCTGCATGCCACAGACTGTATTCCATATAGCTTTAATTACCTTCAGGTACAGTTTGATTACAAACTTAAACCAGACTTGAAGCCTGTGCAGCAAGTATGGTGAAAAGACACAGTAGGAACCGTTTCTGTGTGTCATGCTTGAACACAGGTTTTTCAAAAATACATCCTACTCCTACTGAGGAATGCCACTCGTCACTGGTCTCCACTTGGACACTGAGCCACTGACTGCAATACTTTGAATGTGACTATCCAGCGAATTCCTTATCCACCTAGTGCTCCATCCAACAAATCCATGTCGCTCCAATTTAGAGACAAGAATGTCAGATGCTTTGCTTAAGTCCAGGTGGGTGACTTCAGTTGCTCTTCCCTTATCCAACAATGCAGTAACCCTGTTGTAAAAGGACACTAAATTTGCCAGGCACCATTTGCCCTTACGGAAGGCATGCTGGCTGTCACCAATCACCTAATTTACCATGTACCTTAGCATAGTTTCCAGGAGGATCTGATCCAAGATCTTGCCATGCACAGAGGGGAAATTGACTGGCCTGTAGTTCCCTGGGTCTTCTTTTCTATTCTTTTTAAAAATGGGGGTTATTTTTCCCCTTTTCCTGTCAGTGGGAACATTCACTAGACTCCCACATCTTCTCAAATGTGATGGATAGAAGCTTAGCAAGTTCTTCCACCACTTCCCTCAGCACCCGTTGGATGCATCTCATGAGGTCTCATGAACTGGTGCACCTTCAGGTTCCTTAGATGGTCTCAAACCTGATCTTCTGCTACATTGGGTAGTTCTCCATTCTCGCAGTCCCTGCCTTCACCACTTGCCGGTGAAGACTGAGGCAAAATGTCATTGAGTACCTCACCCTTCTCCGTATCCCAGGTGACCAGGTCTCCTGTTTCCTTCCAGAGAAGGCCCATTTTTTCCCTAGCCTTCCTTTTGGCACTAACCTACTTATAGAAACTTTTCTTGTTGCCCTTGACATTCCTGGACACATTTCATTCTGTCAGGCATTTAGCTTTCCTAACCTGATCCGTGGCTGCTCAGACAGTTTCTCTGTATTCTTCCCAGGATACCTGACCTTGGTTCCACCCTTTGTAGGCTTGATTTTTGTGCTTGAGTTTATCCAGAGGCTCCTTGTTCATCCATGCAGGCCTCCTGATGTTTTTGCCTGACTTCCTCTTTGTTGGGATGCATTGCTCCTGAGCTCAGAGGAGGTGATCCTTGAACACTAACCCGCTTTCTTAGGCTCCTCCCCCTCCCATTGTGCTCTACAGAACAGGTCTTTGAAGAGGCCAAAGTCTTCTCTCCTGACGTCCAGGGCAGTGAGCTTGCCCTGTGTCCTCCTTGCTGCTGTAAGGATCTCGAAATCTACCATTTCATGGCCACTGCAGCCAAGGCTGCCCTTGAGCTTCACATTCCCCAGCAGCTCCTCCATGTTGGTGAGAACAAGTTCCAGCACAGCACCTCTCTTAGTGCGCTCTTCTGTCACTTGGGGAAGGAAGTTATCATCAACTCAGTCCAGAAACCTCATGGATTGTTTATGCCCTGCTCTGTTGTCCTGCCAACAGATATCGGGGTGGTTGAATTCCTCCATGAGGACCAGGGCTTGTGAATGTGAGGTTGCTCCTACCTGCCTGTAGAGGGCCTCATCCGCTCGATCTTCCTGGTTGGGTGGTCTGTAGCAGATCCCCACTATAATGTCACCTGTCCCTGCCCTGCCTTTAATGCTGACCTACAAACTCTTGGTCGGCTTCTCATCCACCCCCAGATGGAGCTCGGTGCACTCCCTGTCTGTCCTTCCTAAAGAGCCTGTATCCTTCCATTCCAACACTCCAGTCATCGGAGCCATCTCACCACGTCTCCATGAAGCCATTAAGATCATAGGCCTGCAGGCATGTGCACATCTCTAACTCTCCTTGTTTATTCCCCATGCTGCACGCATTTGCACAGAGGCATTTAAGTTGGCCCTCGATGGAGGTGAATTAGTGTTTGGAGTTCCTTTGTGCTTCCCTTCAGGTGCTCTCCTGCTGACCTGTGATCCTAGTACAGGCTCTGGGCATCTGCTGCTGTGACTGGCATCAAACTGGTAGCAGTGGGATGGACTGAGGTTCCACTCCCCTGGCAACCTTTTTTTAAAAGCCCTCTTCACCATCTTGGCAAGCCTATGACTGAAGATGCTCTTCCCTTTCTCTGACGGATGACCCCATCAGCCCCCAGTAGACCAGCTTTCTCAAAGTGATTTCCATGGTCGAAGTAAACAAACCTCTGGCTGTGGCACCAGTCCTGTAACCATTTGTTGATTTGTCAGATTCGACTGGCCCTTTCAAACTCCTTCCCTTTGATCAGGAGGACTGATGAAAACACTACCTGCGCTTCAGAGTCCATCATCGCTGCTCCCAGGGATTTGTAATCCTTCTTGATATTCCTCAGACTTCTCCTGCCTATATGGTTCATGCCCATGTGAAACAATAGCAGTGGATAATAGTCAGTGGACTGTACAAGGCTTGGTAGTCTCTTGGTGATATTCCTGATACGAGCCCCTGGTAAGCAGCACACCTCTCTAGAGAGTGTGTCATGTTGGCAAATGGGTGCCTCCACACCTCTCAGAAGAGAGTCAGAGGAAAAGAGAATGTATTTTCACAATCTGCCATATAAGTTCATCATCGCATAAACAAGTAAGGACAATGCAGCTGCAATTCATGGGACCTGAAAGGCCCTCAATATCAGCCTTTCCAGTTGATTACTTAATGATTTCTGGATTATTGGAAACATCCTATTTGTTCTCAAATGTCTAATCATATGCTAAAAAATAATAATGGGGGAATAATATGAGATGATAGAAGTAATCAGTATAGAACATGTTCTGTAATTATAGCAAGGAATTATTTGCTTAAATGAATCATATTGATAAATAAATTAACATTGTCAGGAAGTGGCCACTTACATACAAAAACTATGAATTAACATTGTCAGGAAGTGGCCACTTACATACAAAAACTATGAGAAAGCTCTGATACACATATATAAGTCTCCAGCCTCATAACAAAAGCTGAACACCAGAAGATCTATACACAGACTTAATTTTTATGATCCTGAGTGTTTTCAAAGAGAAGTTATTTTCTACAGAGAACTGACATCTGTTATAAGAAAAAAACTACACAGGTTATTTTGTCATCATTTAAAACTGCAGGTATTTCTGCAGACAAAAGAATAAAAACTAAAATAGCGTTAATCTCAGTATTATTCTTGGAACTTAAAACAAAGGGAAAAATGCCAAACTGAAATATCCGCTATCTGTAAATACAAAAAGTGTCATAATTCTGCAAGAAAATGTGCAAGAAATCTGCCCTTTAACTCAACAAAAAATGTCATGATATTTGCAGGTTGGAGAAAATAACCTCTTTGACAAAAGCTATTTGACACATTGCTAAAACATGCAGTTCTAATGTTGCTTGCAGTGCCGTTTCGGTCTCAAGCCATTATTAAATTCTGGACTGTGCAAGCTAAAGCACTGACTTTCTGGTAACAGTGATTCAGAGATGAGAATGATGGCACAAACAGCACAATCACACTTACCTTCAGACCAGCAGTCATCTTGTACTAGCCTTTAAAGGATTCATCTGTCTTCCAAAGTCTTCGATGCAGATCTTTTATCCTTATGCGACATGACATAAATCTTTAGGAAAAACTCCTTTGGCCTGAAATAAGAAGTTTTCATGAGAAAATTTTCAGTGTTTGGAGAAGAGTTATACCTCTAGTGTGATAAAAATAGGTAGTCTATAACTCCTCTTACACTTAAAACCGTGGCTGGAATACACCTACGGATAGCTCTTCTATACCTATGTCCAATTATTCCCCTCTATTTCAATCCAAAGTTATTAATGTGTGAGCAGAAACCTTTCTCTCACACTTACAAATGCTACTCTTACACCATAGCATCACAGAATCATAGAACAGTTTGTGCTGGAAAGGACCTTAAAGAATATCTAATTCCAGCCCCCCTCCCATCTTTACAATGTTTGTCCATTACATCCTATTGTAGTCACCAAGAATATGAAGAATATTCCGTCATTGCAGAAACTGTTTATATAATTGAAGACCATATTATCTTCTATTCTCTCTCTCACACACACACATATGTGTCTGTGTGTATGTGTACACGATTCATTCTATCTTTCCTCATAGATCTTATTTTTGTTACCTTTGATCATTCTTCTTAATGTCCATCAGACTTTTTCAAACTGGTTCATGTCTTTCTTAAACTAGAGTGTCCAGAATTACACGGATTCCTCTTGCTTCAATGTTACAGCTCCCAAGCATCACTGAAGCATTACTCACATATTTTTTGGCGTTACTTCTGCTTTTACAATGTGTGCGAGCATGGCAACACAACATTGACTTCTGTTTCATTTTGTGATCCATTTCAACGCTTTTCTACAGACCTGTTTATATGATATATTATTTTCCTATATTTGTGTGACTAAATATTCTAAATATTTTACCCCGCAATTATGTTTGTTGACTAGCATCTTTCTCATCTCTGGAACATTTTTTCAGGATCATTTAAAATCTTGGGCTTTTTTTTCCTGTATGTAGGCCTTCTCATTTTTTTGTTGAAAGTAAACTTTAATTGGCATACTGCTGCTGTGTCCTGTGCTATAACTGAATACTGAAGAGGACTAGGTTCAAGACAGACCCTTACAGAACTCTGTTTAACATATCCTTCTCTTCTGAAGCTGCAAAAATGTAATTCTTTAGTCCCATATCTGAGAACAGGAAGATTTAATAAAGAGAACACATACTTATCAGTTGAGTAATCTGCCTCTCAGCCTCTAGAATCTGACATATTAAGTAAGGGCAATTTGAATTAGGACACACTTTGTTCCCAAAGAGTCAGTGTAAATTACAGGATTTAGCAAGGCTACATCATATCTACCTACAGGCTTCAATGAAGTGCCAGATATGGTTAATACAGTGTGTCATAAACGTACTGAATGCTATTCTCCTTGAAACAAATAAATCAGAAATCATTCTTCTGTCATTGCATATTCTTACTGCCTACAAGCTCCAAAAGCAAAACTCTGTACAAGTCAAATTTGGATTTTTTGGTTGGCAGCCAGGGAGCAAGAACTGCAGTGCATGAGTCTAGCTGAAGTCAGATTAGATCATGGTGTCATACCCACAGGAGTGGTAGAGACACCGTCTTGTTTCCCCTTGAAAAGGGAAGATTGCAGCTCAGATTCAGTGGCCTAGAATAAGGTGCCAGAGAGACATCCTTTCCAGGCAAAGTATTACCTGAGCGTGCAGCAGGTGTAAAAAGACTTCAAATTAAAATGACTGTCTTCTGGTTTTCCCATGTATGTCAGCTCTGCCCTGGTAATATGTTCAGAATAATGGAATAATAGAATAATTAAATACAAAAAGAAATAACTGTGGAGTAGAAAAAAAAAACACATTCATCTGTCAGGCGGCAAAGGCAAAGATGGAGATAGAAGGAGAAGAGGCGTTTGATTATAAACAGAAGCATGCCAGGTGCAAGAAGTGCAGCTGAGGGTCAGATATGGCTATGCAGGATACAAAAGTGAGAGAAACAAGGTTGAGTATCACAAATATTTTAGTTGTATCAGGGCATAATAATTTAGAAATGTTGGATATTGCAGAGAATTAGCTGTGTTGTTGCAATATTTCTATAAAATCCACCACTATATTGACATAAGTAGAAGTAGAAACTTTTTCAGAGTAGATGTGATCTTCACTGTTCAATTTGTCACAAACAAGAAACTCCACTTCAAGTGCACCCTGACAGTTCCAGGTACAGAGAGAGAGACTGCAATGCTTGACTATATCAGAAAGAATCACAAAGTGTTTTGCTGTCTGAATATTACTTTTTCCTCATTAACGCATGTGTCTTGACTGGAGCAAAGCAATGTATACAGCAGTTTTCATGGGAGTGGAAGAGTAATCACATACCATTAATTTCATCTTTTAGAGATTATCAGTAGATTAAACGCATATAAATATCTTGCTACTGACTAAAATTCTAGGATTCATGTTAATAACAGCTCCTAACTGAGAATTTAGCAGTCACCAATATTAGTTTAATGAAAAAGTAGCATGCTACCTTTGATGATCACAAGGGTTCAAAAACTCATTTCTCATTTGAAATCCTAGGATGAGCCTGAGACAGGTCTGACACAGCCTCACCGAAAACAGTGCTACCATTTTGCTTAAAAAGTACCAACATTTTATGAAGCCTGTTTTGTTCCTCTGGAGATGATATTGTGGCTTCATATATTCTGTTAAGAATATTCAACCTTAAGAACTTAGTGGATACACTATGTATTAAGTTCATTTAAAAAATAGAAGGTTGGAAGCAACTTCTTGAGGTCTGCTGTTACCCCACCAGCTGCTCAAAAGGGGCAAACTCAAAGTTGACATATATCCTTATATTATGTGCCTGCTTTCCTAACTTGACTAAAAATGAGAAGCAGACTACTGCCCCTAAGAATGTATAGCATTTGTAAAACTAAGATCCGTACTGGGATTATTTTCAATATCAGATTTCCCCAACTGAGATAAAGAGTAATCTTAACTACATTTCCTTATCCATTCAAAATAAAATTAAAAAAAAAAAGCTATATTTCCTAGAATAATTAATCCAATTGGTTTTAATGCTATCCAGAGTGATTTTCTTTCTCCCTCAATTTCTATTTTAAAAACATATTACTGGAAAATCTGAACACAGATAAGTTGTGACTTTCTTACCTTGTGACTTAAGTTGTGACTTACTTCTGCCATTGCTTCTCTCAAGGTTAATTTTTGGTCTGCTTTACTCATTTTGGGGAAGAGAAAGAAGATAGGAAGGAAGATATAAGTAATTATATGCATAAGCCATACAGAACCCATTTAAATGAAAAAGAAAAAAAAACAAGCACCAAGTGAGAAAAGAGTGAATGTAGGCATTTCATTGACAAGAGGAATTTAGCTGCTTAGAACCGATAGAAAGGCTGAGAAAGCCAGATCCTGATATACAGCTGTGTGCAGCTTCCTTAAAGAAATATTTTTGTTTTGTTACTTTTTCATTACCTGACCCTCTTAAAAGAACAAAGCTGTTATTTTCTGTTTTGTAGGTAGAGGAGAAAGAAAGAAAAAATATCAAAGTAACAGGCAATATTCTGGAAACCTGTGGAAACCCTGTGTTTTCTCCTCGGTTTCCATGAATCTAAGGGAGTTCACTTCAAAGATCTAATAATTAATTTATCATGCTTCTGTGTTAACACAAGGTACTGAAAACTGTAGGAAAGTAAGTAGGGATAAAATGAACACCACGTAAACTTCTCAGAAAGATGGTTAATATATTCCAAATCTCCCAAAAACACTAGAATCAGTCTCATTTTCCCTTGCCAGCTAAATGCCAAAAATACTCCACCATTTGTAATTGAACTGTCAGCATCACTGAACCGGTGATCTTATGAAAAAGTAAGCAGCATGCCAAGAAAAGTTTTTGCAAGATCTGAGATTCAGAAAGTACGTTTTTTAAGAATGTCTCATCTACACCAAAATAAGGAATAGAGGCTCCATCCATGTGAAATGTTCTCCAATATATAGAATTAGTGATCTGAAAAGTCAATAGAATTGAATATCTACCCATATTTGCTTGCAGCCTTGAGAGCACAGAAATTGAAGTAGTTCATTAGAGTAGCTTTCCACATGTATTTTAATACTTCAAGAGATTATACCAACCTCTACACGTGTGACAGAACTTAACTCACTTATGTACCTTAAAATGCCTTGCTCTGTAGCACCGCAACATAGGACTATCCCAACCCTCAGTCACATCGAGAAGCAGCTACCTATAATGTAGGGAACACCTTTCAGTCAAAAGTTCACATCTGCTACTCCTTTGATATTTCTGTTCCTTCTGTCGCTCTCTCCCTAAAGATTTAGAAAGACCCTAGGGCAAGAAACAGTAGGCACTTTTGCTTCCTTTTGTGTGTGTCTTTCAGAAGAAAAATAAACTCTGGTATTCAAAAGAAAAATCAACCCTGTCCTCCCCCAAGTTGTCCTTATCTGAAAGCTACTTAGTCCCTTTTGGACAGCTGTACTGCATTCCTCTTATCTCTCTCCTGCCTGCAGATTCCTTCAAAAGACGAGTGGAGACAGGTTACCAATTACCTACTGTCCTAGTGAACAACCACCACTTTGTTGAACAGCAAGAAAAACACACTCCAACTATCCCAACAAGAAACACATCTCTTTAGATTTCTGTCTTGAAGTGTGCATAATCTGCAGGAATTGTGTGGGAAACAGTCAAGCACTGCAACTATTTTTCAACTGCTTTCTACAAGGTTTTTATGCTTTTAGGTCTAAATGTTTTTCTACACTGTATTTCTACTGTGTGATGTACTCACATTGCTTTTAAACTAGCTTTTCAACAGGATGTCTATAAACTTCTGCTAGAAGACAGTACTCTGAGAACAACACATAGTAATGAGACCGTGAGAAACACTTCCTTTTAAAGACTTCTACTTTTCTAAAATTCATGTACGTATTTGGATTGCTTTGCTCAAGAGTATGAAGTACCAGTCACATAACAAAAGAATCAACAAGATCTTATTTTAGTGCAAGAGACCAACAGGCACTGTAAGCCTACACTGTAGATCCAGCATTTTTAAAAAGTGCCTGGCCTGTTCTGTTCTGTGAACACATTCCAAATATTTCAGGTTTACTCTACCCACTTAGACCAACTTATACCATTCTTTGCTATCCTTGCAGAAAATAGCACATTTCTGTCCAGAAAATCAAAGAATTGACCCGAGTAAAGAATTTGTGCCTGAAAACTGGTGCATTCTACTCCATTAATTTCTAAAATTAAGAATGTATCCATATTTACATATTTTCTCTCTATCTAACCTCACCTGTGCCTTCAGAAAATCATGCCTAGGACATTTTTATTATCAGCAATGTTCAGATGATTTCACATGGCGTTTATATGTAGTGTCTCCATTACATGGATATACAGGGCTCATTTCAATTGCCCATATGTATCACAGAATCACAGAATCGCAGAATAGTAGGGGTTGGAAGGGACTATCATTCAGCACCATTTGAGTTAGCTGGGATATCTTGCCTATCTCCAGATGTCTCTCCATAGAAGAACTGATGTCTGAAGTTGTACATCTTTTTATTCAGTCCTCTGAAGATGCCACAAATAACCTAAGGTATCTCCTATATCCCAAGGAGATTATACTTATGGAGCTGAATCCTGCGTAGAAGTCAATACTCTCAACACTATTCAGCTGTTGAACTGTAGATGCCTGCATTCAGATGAACCCAATGCCAGGCTCCACTGTCCTTCAACAGTAACTCCAGGCTCTACAATAACTAACTTTCTGATGACTACAGTAGGAGATGATTCAGATGAACCCAATGCCAGGCTCCACTGTCCTTCAACAGTAACTCCAGGCTCTACAGTAACTAACTTACTTGTGACTACAGTAGGAGCTTAGACATCTAGCCCATATGTAGACTTCGTCTTCTCATAGCAGCTCTATGTGTAAGAAACCACCTTCAAGAGTTATGTAATAGCAAACACTCTCTCAGGACTTTCAGTTTCTGATAGTATCTGCATATTTTTGTCCACCAGAAGATGTGTTTTCGAGGCATTCAAAAATTCCAAGCTCCTAAACTAATTATAAAGATAAATACAACAATACACTTCTTATCATTAACTCATTTTGACCCGACTTTAAAGTATTCTCTGTTTTCATTCAACTTCTCATCACGAAAGTTTTCATTTCTCCCAGACAGTAATCTATGGACTTTTTTTTCAGAGAATACTGTCTATTAAAAAATGTTATTGACCAAGGCAAATAAAAGGCATACACCAGCCATATACCCTCTCCACTCCAGACTTCTATCTAGAAGATAAACATTCTTGAGTACTACATAATATATTTCTTTTTTTTCCTTTTTCATTTTTTAAATCTGGATTCAACATATGGCAACAAGACGTCACTAAATATACTAATTTTGAGTTAGGAAAATGTCCATTACTGTTTCTATTGAAAATTTTGTTTCACTTGGCCCAACAGCTGAAATTATAAAAAAGGTCTTTATGAATAACTTCTATATAGCAATTTTTCAGAGAACTGTAAGATTCAGTGGAGCATGAATTAGGTATACAAGTATGGAAGTTTAACTTCAGGATGCTTTGCCTCTAAGGTTACTATTCAAGTGTATTACCTCAAAAATAGTAAAAAATTGGTTTCATAATTCATAAAAATTTTAAAAGTTGCCACTCAGAACTATTTTGGCATACCAAGTCACAATTTTGTAGTTAAAATCTGTGCACATTTTGATAACACTCATTATTCTTAAAAAAAGAAAAAAAACATAAAACAAAAAACCCCACCAACCGCAAAACGCACCAAAATCCAACAAAAACACAGTCCCCAAAATAAGTAGTTGTTACAGCTTTTTAATCCATTTTCTGAAATAAAGTAGTAAATATTCCTGACTTTGATACAGCTTTGTGGTTTTTTTTACTCCACATTGACAATTTGTCTGGTACATCAGCATGAACTTCTGCTACCAGAAGTAATTAGGCCTCTCAGTCTCTTTAGCAATGCATTCTTGCTGCTTTAAAGAATATTGTTTCTTGTGATTTTGATATTAATTGATTGATATTAAAAGAAGAATACAAAGTGACTGTGTGTTGATTTATTTATATGTTTCTCATAATTTTATCAGCATTCATTTTATTTCAAACAAATAGTGACTTTAAGAACTTTAAAAGCATCGGTGTTCACTCTCTTTGGAAAAATTCCTGATAACAGAAGATAAAATTACGAAAGGTTTCAACTTCAACTCTAACCTTCCTACACATGATTCCTTTAGATCTGGCCACAAAATTTTCATAGAGCTTCACTTGACAGTTTCATCCCAATGAGTATCCAAGCATTTCTTGGTTTGTGTCCTAATAACCAGTGCAAGGCAGAAAGTAAAGTCTCTCCACCTGCTTGCATAAAAAATTTGATCAACTGTCAAGTAATTTCAAATGGATAAACTCCGAAGAAATACTAACACCTGAGCAGGACAAAATACTTTAAGAGCTGAACAAAAAACTACCCTGTTACACCCAAAATCTCATTTTGGCCAAAAAGAGAACACAACTTATATGTAGAGACACGAGTTTAGCATTTGACTAATAAAGTTAGTGACAGCAATATAGCAAAAGCACCTTACCTAAGTGAGTATAACATGCTAGAAAATATGGAGCTTAGGAAAGTTATCACAGCATGAATAATCAGTTGTGAGTGAGTGACTGCATGGTCCTTGTTGCCGGCTGCCGTGTTAAACCACAACAGCATTACATTCCTGTACTACTCCCTTCCCAGAACTTCACTTTGTTTGCCATAATGGAAAATTTCTATTAAAGTTTTATAATGGAATTACTATAATTTATTACCCTACTATATAAGCAGAAGTAAACACACAGTTTTAGAAATTAATATCACTGTCTTTCCTTTTTCGAATCAGAATTAAAATAACTTCAGCATACAACTCATTTTAAGAACAAATGCTTTATTACTTTGATAATATTTCCTTTATGTTGTCCTCTTCTCTGGGAGAATTAGGTATTTCCTAATCTGTAAAAGCATTATTCCAACTTTAAGTATTAAAAAATAAGAGAGTACTAGTAAATTTTCATATAAAATATAAGAAAACACTAGTTCCTACTACAGATTACTGCATTTTAACAATGTTTAACATTACTTTGAAAGTGGTGTTTATTTTAGTGATTAATTAGTTCTCAGTAACTTCGTTGGGTTATAAGAATGTAATCTGATGATAGAACTAAATAATTAAAATTTTCTTCCTTATTCACATGTAAGATGGAACAACTTTTCTGCAGCACAGAATACTCAGGTAGCTTATGCAAACAAACCTGATTTAGTCTTGATTACAGAGAAATGCAAAACACCCACAGTATTTTCCAAATTGAGTATGTTCTTTTTTATTTGAAATCATTTAATATACCCTTTGTCTACCACAGTGAATGTGAAAATGGAAGTATTTGGAAAGCAGAAATTCAAATAGCTGGTATTACAACACATAAAATGCATAGAAAACAGAGAACATTAATGTGTTGTTTCATTAGGTATGAAACCCCAATGAAAGCACTCAAATACAGAGTTTCTTAACTATTCTACTGCATTAGAATCACAATAAAGCACTCAAGAATCTGGATTCTTTTGTGTCTTTCTTTAGGTATTGCTACTTATTTTGGGTCTATCTTTTGCATTATTTACCACACTTACAGAACATAAGGAAAAAGCAGGATGGATTTCAGACAGGATGTGTGAAGTCATACTGTTTGGGTCTTGTGTATTAAAAGACCATATTAAGATATTTATGAAACTGAATATTACATTGAAAGTCTAGTAGATGATATAGAAGCATATGTCACTTGAAACTTTATTTTATTATTTATGACCCTCTAATCAACTTGAAATAAAAAAAAATTATTGCTAAATACCCCACATATGCATATGATTACTGTTCCTACATTAAGCATATCATTTTAGATTTTTAAAGTTAAAAAAACCCTAAAAAAGAAAACTGAACTCTTAAAAATGTTAGATTAAACCTAACCTGTAGTCTGTAAAAGCAGACGGAAGACTAAGAAATAAAGTGACTAAGGACTATACTAATAGACACCCAAGAAAGTCAGATAATTATATTATCTAGTTATTCAAAGACACTTAGGTAACAAAAATGCTTCTTGCAAGCTAGCCTAAATAAGTAGACTGCTACTGGTTATTACACCACTTATTTTAGCCTTTCAATATATATAAAATAGGTTCATAAGAAAGGCGGAGACAAACTTTTTGCCAAGGCCTGTCGTGACAGAATAAGGAGCAACTGTTATAAACGGAAAGAGGGTAGATTTAGATTAGATATAAGGAAGAAAATCTTTACTCTGAGGGTAGTGAGGCTCTGGAACAGGATGCCCAGAGAAGTTGTGGATGCCCACTCCCTGGAAGTGTTCAAGACCAGGCTGGATGGGGCTTTGAGTAGCCTGGTCCAATGTAATGCATCCCTCCCCAATATGGCAGAAAGGTTAAACGAGGTGATCTTTAAAGGTCCCTTCAAAACCAAATCATTCTGTGATTCTATGGTTCTATGAGTCTATGGTTCTATGGTTGTCCTTTGAAATAATTAGTTCTCTTTCAGAATTTTTTTCATACTTGGATAGATCAATATTTACGAAGGGATCCAAGTATGTTGTGCATTTTGAAATATATTATTTCTTTTTAACCCATAATACTATGATTGCATTTCATCCTTTTTATAACGACAACTAACAACTGTTTTAAACTGTGTGATTAAACCTTTCCATGGTCCTTGGGAAAAAAAAAAAGACATTGAAAATACTTTTTTTTTTTTTTTTAATAATAGTAATAGGAAAGAAACATGGAAGACTGTCAAACTTTGTTGACATTTTTTAGAATTTATGGAAATTAGTGGATGACAGTTAACTTAGGAACATAGTATTATGCTTTCTCCATTCAACAAATATAATTTCCTTAGCTATAACAATAAAGAATTACAGCATCTTAACTTTCTGTTTGATTTTTCACTGCATCTTTTAGAAGTGTTATATATACTCTTTCTTTTTTCCTTTTTTTTTTTTAACAAACTTTGTAATGTGAAAATAGGTTATCATGATTCTTTCTGTAATTTATGCTTTGGACTTCTTTTGCTTCATGAGGTAAATGGCCATTACTTAAAAAAAAAACCTGAATACAAAAAATTGTATTGCATTCATAAACTGACTCAAATGGATGGAAGGGATCACAGAAACATTGTGTTAAACAATGAATGTGTAGTAATAATCACAGAAGTACAGTCTCTCCTAGGAAAAACTAACAGTCCTCAGGAAACAAATGCAGCAAACAAATTATACTGGTAACCAACATACCTTCTTTAGGAGGAGAATAAAAAAAAAATTAATCAATCTACACCACAAAGTTAAAATTGTGTGCTAGCTCAGAGGGAACATCAAAGGAAACGGGGTTGATATATTTATGGTGTTTTCCATGTTTTCTTTTTTTATTATTATTATTATTATTCACAAGTGTTCACCAGTTATATGGATTCTTACTTTTACGTCAAAGACAAAGCGTTCCAAGCATGTATATTCACTGCTGCATTTCTTTGTCACTCAAACCCTTAGATAAGACACTTAACGTTCATTCTCCCTATAACACCCTCTCTTTACCTCCAGCTATAGTGCAGTACTGTAAATGCATCTCTTGAATGGGTCAGGACAAGACAGCAAATGGTACTAAGAACAAGAGAGAAAACACAAACCAAACAGTCTGTTGTTCCTTCCTTAAGGGTCTTTGATGAATTAGTAAGGCAAAGCAGGTGCCACTCCAAAACACTATGCAGCTGAACACAGGCAGTCAGAATGCTGACCTGGGGTTCTGTAGCTGTGGAGAACAGATACTGTAGAACTGTTCTGTTACACAGAAAAAAAACAAATGTACTTACAGTGGAGCCTGTACATTCAGCTTAAGCCAAACATGAATTTTTGACAGAATGGACTTTCGAAACACTTTCACTGGTGTGGATTCACAGCTGCATTTCAAATATTCTGTTCAGGACAGAATGTAAATAGAACAGGAAATCACATTAACAAAGTTCAGTGTAATGACCAACTCATGCTTACAGTACTAGGTATATCAGGGAATAAGCTTCCTAGCTGACACTGTCCTGAAAATGACTAAGAGCAGTACAACCAGACCTTAAAGACTTGTCTGCCATAGTCTTCTGCCATAATTGCTCCTTCTTCCAGGAACTGCTCTTCCTCAACACTGTTCAGTGATAATTTCCCTTCCACTTTAAGCTTTAATCTAGAATTTATATTCCTGCTCCAACTGCCAGAATTAATATAGTTAAACTGGGAGCACACCCCTATTACTGGACCCCGCTGTCAAATTCATAAAATACCTCAAATACTTTGTGGACCTTGTACCTGTCTTACAAAATAAAATGAACAAGAAAACCAAACCAAACAGAAAATCAAATGTTTTGGAGCTTAAAATTAGCTTATATTCATGGATATGTGAATCTTGGAAAGCTATGGAGAGTACTTACCTATTCCTGTATGCCACAGATATAGATAAGCAATGTGACTAAACAATAACACATGGTGTGGTAATACCATGCATAAACTGGGTTATCTCTATTTCCAGTTACAGGACTGTAATTTAAGAATAATTTCATTTAAAGCAATGCAAAGCCAATCCATTTTCACACTAATTTCCAGTTAGAATTGGGAAAAATTTTGTTTATTATCTAACACCTGCTTCTGTAAGAAACGGTAACTGTAACTTTCCTTATACATTTAATTGCAAAACATTTTTAAAAACAGAAAAGTTAACTAAATACTATAGATAGTCTTTTATGTCATCTTTCTTTTTTGTGCTTCTGACCTGCTATTCACAAATGAAGAATAAAGATTTAATATTTTATAAAAACAGTACACTTTCCACTCTAGTAAAGTAGGAAATATAATTATGAAGACATACATTAATATTTAGTTTTAGCTGAAAGTAAACACCAGGATATAATGAAGTTATATGGAAAAAATCACACCCAAACACCGACTTTATAGTCTCAGAGATACATTGTCTTGCCACACAGAAACTGCATAGACTTCTATATACATCCCTCTTCTTGTCTCAGACCAGCCCAACAAAAAATAAGTGGAGCTAATCCAGAACTTTAACAAGGGATAAATCCCCAGTGAATGTAATTCATAAACATGTTGGATATAGCCCTCAACAGCTAAACTAGCGGCTTCTCAGGCGTTGACTGCTGAGCCCTTTCTGGTCTACTTAGGAAACACTCTAACAACTACCATGCCTCTTCCTTTTGCTTCAGCTGATAGGAGACAACAAATTTTCTGACTTCGGGTTAGTTTAGAAGGTGCACTTCAACAACTGATATGCATCCTTCATCAGTCTATAAAATGATTTGTCATTATAAGTTGCTCCCATTGTTTTCTTACCCAGAAGATTCAAGACATTTGCTGAAACAGCAAACTTAATGCAAAAGAGGTTTGAGCAGACAGTGCTCTCTCTGTTTTCGTAGTACCATGACACATCAGTACAGCAGAAGAAAGGACAGACAATGTCACATAACAAACCTTAGCACTGTGAAACAAGTGAGTATGTCTGGATATGCGTAGGAGGGATGAAGAATAAGTTAACAGTAAGCATGACTCAAATGCACGGTGATCTGTACTTGGCCCTGAAGAGAAGGCACAGTTTCAGTTTTTAGTATTCCTTTGATAAGAAGATGAAAGATCTGCTTTTTTAATGCATCCTTCTATCGTACAGGGTAGTACGGGATGTAGCTGGCTTACACCATACTCTCCACTCAATTCAGAAGTGCAATCTTACTGCTGTATTCTGCACTTGATAATATATTTCACTGCTAGCAGATAGACATCTCAGAAAAAAAAAAAAATTACAGAATGGTAGGGGTTGGAAGGGACCTCTGTGTGTCATCTAGTCCAACCCTCCTGCTGAAGCAGGGTCACCTACAGCAAGCTGCACAGGACCTTGTCCAGGCGGGTCTTGAATATCTCCACAGAAGGAGACTCCACAACCTCCCTGGGCAGCCTGTTCCAGTGCTCCCTCACCCTCAGAGGAAGGAAGTTCTTCCTCATATTCAGATGGAACTTCCTGTGCTTCAGTTTGTGCGCATTGCCCCTTGTCCTGTCACTGGGCACCACTGACAAGAGCTTGGCCCCATCCTCCTGACACCCACCCTTCAGATATTTATAAGCATTTATTAGGTCCCCTCGCAGCCTTCTCTTCTTCAGGCTGAACAAGCCCAGATCCCTCAGCCTCTCCTCGTAGGGCAGATGTTCCAGTCCCCTCAGCATCCTTGTAGCCCTCCGCTGGACTCTCTCCAGTAGCTCTACATCTTTCTTGAACTGGGGAGCCCAGAACTGGACACAGTACTCCAGATGAGGCCTCACCAGGGCAGTGTAGAGGGGAAGGAGAACCTCCCTCAACCTGCTGGCCACACTCTTCTTGATGCACCCCAGGATCCCATTGGCTTTCTTGGCAGCCAGGGCACACTGCTG
>Ga0065711_1033211_pt1 | contig 25917 bp, 31 predicted proteins | sample Hoacrofraction12_FD_59098 | JGI IMG/M metagenome (GOLD analysis project Ga0065711, IMG submission 59098) | Hoatzin crop microbial communities from Cojedes, Venezuela - Epithelial fraction 12 v2 (version 2) | ecosystem: Host-associated > Birds > Digestive system > Esophagus > Crop | place... | reverse complement strand
CCAAAGATACAGTGTGCAGTACAGTGAAGAGGATGAAAACTTGAACAAATCTGGTGCCAGAAAGATTTGTTTCTTGGGACTTTTAACAGCCTGGGAGAATCCATGTCTCCTTCCTGCTGCCCAAGCTCCCAGCCGGCTCCTTCTTCAAGTGATGCTTCACGTGTGAAGTTTCCTCTCCTTAAAAATGAACAGCTGTGCCCTCCCCTCTAAGTATTCTTCCACTTCTGCCCACTACTGTGCCTCTAATTGAACCCACATGAGCCGCGCTTTCTTTTCCTGGCATGATTGATGATGCCTTTGCACAGCATTAGGGAGCTGCTGGGTTTTAAATAACACCTCTTGACCAGAGCAGCAGTGGTGGCAGCTTCAAGGAGAGACGACAACGAGTAACTGAATGAGCAGGGCTTTCTGTGAAGGACAAGGGGGAGGAAAGCAGTGAAAGACAAAGGGGGAAAAGGGGGAGCAGAGACGAAAGAGCTATGGAGTTGTCGGAGGGGGCGGGAAGAAATTGGGGGGGGGAAATGAAAACATCCCGAGATCTTCTTTGTGAGAAAGATACGTGCAGGATTTTGCTCCATCACCATGCAAACCGGTTTTTGTTGTTGTTGCTTAAGTCCCTAAATGAGGATGAGAGAGAGCCCAAGAGTCTGTAGACAGCTCAGCTCTCTTTTCTAACAGCAAACAGTTTCTACTGCACGCAGTGCTGACTGTTTTTAGGATTTGGTGATTTTATGGAGTTTTAACAGAATTTGGGAACGGGAGCTTCTCAGGGAGCAGATGAATGAATTTTTTTGCCCTAAGACTGATTAAAATGGTGGCTTCAGAAGACACAGAGGCCAGAAACTGCTCAGAAGATTTTCAAAGACCCCTTAGATGTAAAAGACTGATTTGAAATGTGACTTGTGCCCCTACATCTCTGAGGTGCTTTTCAGTATTTTGCTTTTAATTCTCTGCTCACCCTTTTTCTTCTGCCTTCTGTGAAATATGGAAGACAAATGTGGTTCAGGTGCTAAACCAGGGTGTTTTCACTGGTCTGTCAAGCATCTTCATCAGCATGCAGTGGTCATGGGCCACCGACGTTCAGTCTGCTCTCTCAGACGTTGCACCTCACCTCAGCCTCCTTCCTACCCAAGAGTGTGAAACCTCAGAATTTGCAAAGCTACTTTTCTTCCTCCTCTTCCCCATGCAGCCCCCCCCATCAGTTAAATGAGAATAAAATAGCTCTAGGCTCTTAAATCAGTCAAACAAACAAAATATCCAACTGAATGACAACAGTGAAACATCCAACAGCTCTATGCAAGGCTCCTCCATCACCGCAGAAAGTCCCTCTGTCCACAGGTAACAGCCCACGCGCCACATCTCATCTCCAAATGCCCACGATCAGAAGAGGAGCTGAAGCTGGGAAGCAATTGTGGAAGGAGCACAATGCAATTCAATACAACACAATACGAGGAATCCAAACCACGGATTCCAGACTTTCTCAGATAATTCATTTCTGCCTACATGTTCCACAAGTTCTGGCTTGAAGCACCTGACACAAAGAAATAAAACAAGATGACTGTGAAAGAAACTGGCCGTTCCTTTTCAGCAGATCTCCGAAGCATACGAATAAACTTTTAAAGCACGTATTTAAAGTGCTTAGCTGAACATGGGTATCTTTAAGATGCTCCACTCCTTCCCTGATTTGAAGACTGAATGCATAGCACTGAGCAAAACAAAACCACCGGCCTCAGGGTTTTTATCGATGGAAAATAGACGATGAAGTGCAATAGTAGACCAGAGTGAGAGGAAGCATGTTGTAATCGGCAGTGAATCACATTAGCTAGGGGTGCTAAAATCCTCCGCTCCAGTCACATGAGTCTGATCAAGGCTCTGAAACCAAACTTCTCAGAGCAAATCCATACACCGTCGGCTGAGCCTCCCCAAAAGGTACTTCTTGCGTTTAAATACCACAGCACTGGTGACACATTCTTAGGCTGTTTTCTTTGGTTTGGGATTCCTGTGTACTCAATGTACAGATCCCTTCCAACTCGCCCCTGGTTCAGCCATTCAGGCTTGTTTGAGAACTTGTTTTCTGTTCTGTAAAAATGCTCAGCTGGAGCTGGGGTTCTGGTGCTGATGCCAATTAGGATGGAAGAGGCCCAGCTCGCGGGGTCCTGCATTTGTTTTGTAATTGAGTTGAAAGGGCTGACTCATTCCCCTCCACTCTGTCTCCCTCCTCTGTGAGCTGATGAAGAACACAGGATTTCACACAGACAGAGGCTGCTGAGCATGGCTGCCTGCCCCCAGCCCTCCCTGGCCCCAGACGTCTGTGCTGCCTTACAACAGGCAAGAAGGTGCCGACGGGGCAAACCACCCCACATTGCGCCCAGGGGATCCAGTAGCATCAGAGATGCGAGCACAAACTGGGGTGCCAGCCCTGCACCCACGTATCCCGTGCACCCTGCTCCTACCAGCACACCAAGGCTGGGCCATGCTGCACATACACCTTGTCCACCTCGTCCCACACAAAGGACCTGCATTTTTGTAATGTTTGAAGAGATTGACAGTTTTCCTCAACACTCCACTCACTGCATCAGGACATGCTGCTTTTCTAGGAATGGATGATGAACGCACGGCTTAGAAGAGATGGGGAGCACTCCCTGGCCTGCTGGGGTAGGTTTGCAGTGCTTAGTTTGGAAGCAAAAAGGTTTGGGTGCTTTTTCCACCCCCTTGATACCACGCATTTCTGCAGTGTCAGGGTGTGGCTGGGAGCAGATGGACATTGCAAAGGAGTTAAGACATTGTTAGTCTCAACCCGAGGAATAAAAATGAGCTACTGCACCCAGAAACTAGTTGTGCAAAAAACCAAACACCCCACCCCCAAAACAACAATCCAAGAAACACTGTTTGGCTGAGTAGAGCCAGTGAGATCAGAGAAGGCCTGAACACATATTTAAACCTTTCAGGTTGAAAATTTCTAGATTTGAGGAACACCTGAGCTTTGCTCACTGTCAGTACCTCTTCCTACAGAGTCAGATGGCTCCTACTCTCACAAGCAGCAACTGGCCCAAGGCTGAGCTGAGATGTGGGGTTTTAGGCTGGGTTATTTCTCAATTTCTCCACATCTGTTTGCTCGTCCCTGTCTTGTGGGTCATACAAAACCAGCAGAACAAACCTGGTTCTTGCTGAGCTCATCGTCTCGTTGGATTTGCAAAATGTAGCCTGCCTTGCAGCTCACGTTGCACTGGACGCCGCTGTACCACCCGCCGCCGGTGCAGTTCAGCAGCGCGTTCTCCATCTCCAGCTTCGGGCAGTCGGTGGCTTCGCAGGAGTAGTGGACACAGCTAGGTGGCAGAGAAGGAGTGGTATTTTTATTCAATTTGTTTAGTTCATTCCCCAAGAGCAAGCGTGTCTGCCTGACAAACTCCTCACCGGTCAGGCAGCAGGCACACAGACTGCATAAGGAACGCGACTCGGCAAGGGGCTCCCCACCTACGAGCACACCCTCTAGTTACGCCTCCGAAGGACATGGACAGTGGTAACGGTGATGACAATGAAAGCAAATTACAGGTCTTGTGGCAAAAGGGAAGAAAGAGCCTGCCAATTCTGCAGAATTACTCTCTGTTCTGCAATATTCCACTGCACCACGGCCTTCCTACCCCCACACCAACACGCATCCATCCATACGTTCCCCAAGAGGGCTCTCCTTCCAAGAGCAGTCCTTAGGCCCCAGCCAATTTTCAATCTCTGCCGAACTCCGGAGTGCCCGATATTGCTAGTGATAAGCGTGCATGTGCGTACGGGCGAGGAGGGGTTTCTGTGACAGACATGCTTATCTTTGAGAAACTCTATTTAAATCAACACATTCATTTTATTCCACTTCACGAGGAACACCAAACATCAGCTGCGTAGCTGTGTTGATAAGCTCTTATCAAGCTCAGCAGCATGCTGTCATTTGGATGTCTCCGGCTGCTGTCTTGCCATCCATAAAATGTTTCCCCGGATGAAAACTGTCTGCTCTCCCTACAGTAAATTATTGTAACATTTAGGCTAACTTGTAAAAAGAGGTTTTGGTTTTATTTTTGTGTACACAGAGATGTCTGGCTGACACAAAATCTTTCACCATCTCTGACGACCTGAGTCAAACATTATAGCACATGTTCAGATGCGAGTATGGGGCAGCCCCTCAGCTCAAGGGCAATGAAAATGCTGAGAGCCTTAAAGCACAAGGGTAGATTTAGTCCGGATATAAGGAAGCAAGGTGGTGAGGCACTGGCACAGATTGCCCAGAGAGGTGGTAGATGCCCCATCCCTGGAAACATTCAACATCAGGTTGGACGGGGCTCTGAGCAACCTGATCTGGTTGCAGATGTCCCTGCTCACTGCAGGGGGTTGGACTAGATGGCCTTTAAAGGTCCCTTCCAACCCAAACTATTCTGTGAGTCTATGATTTTACATGCAAATACATTTTGCCGAATTAGAGACAAAAGTTCTGGGATTAAGGATTCCTATAAGTTGACATGCCTCTGCTGAAAATTAAAATGAGTTTAAACTAAATACAGTTCAATTAATTCTAAGGAGAGAGAACCTTGACTTATTTCACCAACTACATTGGCAGGAAAGAACCTGAAACGCAGAAAGTTATAGCAAGAAGGGAAAGCAATGCATGAATACACATATTTTGAAATGGATTACAAGCAAGCTACTCCTGTCTTCTAGAAAGAGGGTTAACGGCCACCAAACCCCCATCCACCTCAGTAAGCACAGGACTTAGCATGTACATGGTGTTTAGCTGTGTTCAAAGCATTGTGCAGACATTATCTAATTAATTTTCATGACACCCCTGTGAGACACCTGGGCTGGTATTGTTATCCCTATGCTGCTGACAGAGAAGCACATCTGCACATGTCTCTACTGAGCTCTAGATCAGATTAAACGACAGTATTATGTACCTCCACAACTCATTTCTCTGTCCCAGACTAGTGCTATATGGGAAGTGCCTGCTGCTTGTAATTTAAGGTTGCTTGTTCAGTGGCAGCCCTTCCCTGGAGTGTGATGAGCCATAAACAATTTCTACGTTCAGAAAGATCTTCTTATTTCCTCATTGTGCACAAAGTATTGCTGCTGACAGGACTGAGGAAGGAGAAATCCACCTCTGTGTTGGCCAACTTGATACCCTTGTATGCAACAAACAGCACCCTGTCTATCTGCACTATAACTGTGATGCTCATTACTTCTGCAGAGAAGATGATCCTCTGCCAGAGCCAACCTACAGAGAGAAATCCTGCCTTCAACAGGATCCCCTCTGCCATACCAAGTGTTTCATGCATGTTGTCACTGCAACTCACAGCCCGACACACAAATTTAAACTGCCATTGATTTCCCTTTGCACCGATCAATAAGACTGTGGATGAGCTGGTGGAAGAGCAAAAGGACAGGGTATCTTAGTGCCCAGGTGGTCCTCTTTTGCGGAGAAATGAGGTGAGAACAGCCCTGTGCAACTGTCTTGTAAATGCCCAGCATGAATCACCCAGGAGTGTGAACCACAGACCTTACTCCGTGTTGTAGCAGGGCCCTGGGCAGCCTCAGGAGCAGATCTCAGCACTAACCTCGCGGCACTGCTAGGTGAGGAGGTCACCAATTAAACGTTAGCAAGAATATCTGAACGTGGATGCTGAGTGAGGGTGTAAATGATGAATGACGCCTTCTCGAGTCCTCCCTACGTGTCCCAGTTACACCTACCCACGAAGGCTGACGGTCACTTTGCCCCGCTCCGTTCCTCAGGCAGTGAGGCTGCAATACGAGTTCCTCCCATGCCAGGGCTCCAGCGACGAGGAAGTTGACTCATTGAGGAAAAAAACGAGCACTGCTGCCAAGCCATTCTCAGAAGCACACATTGCGAACCTTGACTGCCCATTGCAAAACTCCCACAAAATCTGAAAACCTTTTTGCACAAAAGTTGGCGAAATAAAACAATAGAAGACCTATTTCACTTAATATCTTATGTGAATCAATGTGCTACACACCAATGCAGCACTGAATTCAGCCTTGAATGGCTTCAGAGGGAAGGATGAGCCCAAGAAAACCTTTGTGATTGGCACAAAGGGAAATGCGGAGGAACGTGACCGCAGTAAGTGGCACCACTTTTCATTTCCATCAATGTAAAAGAGAAAAGGAATCTGGTTTCTTAAGTTCGTATCAGGACACCAGATGAGCAAGCCTGGGCTTAAAAGTCCTACAGAACTGAAACGCCACAGACAAAGGCATTAAGAAACACTTATTGTGATGTTCTTCTTTCTGTTTACAAGTCCCCTTGTGGTCTTCTTAAATGGCCAGGGAACATTTTTAGCCACCCCCTCCAGGCTCCAGATTATGCCTCGGTTAGCAGATCATCTGGGCAGCTCGCTCTGTCTGTAACTCTATATGAATGACTTCAGTGACAAACAATACAACCATTCACTTTTTGTAAAAAAACAACCACTGCCACCAAATGTTTCCAATTTAAATATTTCTGGTTCTCTAGCTACTGGTTCCAATTTGGTATCAGCTACTGTCAGCCGTAAATCCCAATGAATTTTGAAGTCACGATCCTGAACTGAGTTCTGCAAATGCAGAATAAAGAAGGAGAAATCAGTATCTTCAAATAGGAAATTCAGACAAAGAAGCCATCACATCCATATTACAGAATTGTGGGTTACAGAAGCTCTTGCACGGGTATTGCCATTTAACAGTGGTAAATCATCACATGCTCCAGAAACTTTACATTCCTTGGGAAAAAACAATGCAGAGCATCTGAGAATGAAATCCTGGCATGGGACAGTTTATCCCAATTTCTTACAATCAAAATTGGGTGACTTCAAACCTATTTCAAGCCATCCCTGGCCTATTCTAGCTCCCCAAACGCACCTGGGAATTGCTCGCCACTGGTCTCAACAGCAGCTATGCAAGGGACCGAAGGACCACCCTAACCACGTGCCGATCTAGATGTAACGAGCGGGTGCTGGTCAGGCGTGTTCCCTGACAGCGTTGATTTTACTAGGTTCACCTCAGGATTCACCTGTTCCTTTTCTTGCCCTGGTCATGTATGATTTCCTAAAGCAACATTTTCACCCCAGGCTGAGTGCAAGGAGCAGTGGATTTCTTGCACACTTTCCACTGTCTGCACCATGTTAAACATGTAGATCAAGGCAGACCATTTCACTGATGTCAAAAGGCCTGAACTGAGTTAGCTTCAGATGTAGGCTAAAGTTCTGAGCCAGTTCTTTCTTTATTCAAATCCATTCTGCCCATCCCTAATCTAAATGAGCTCAGTCATTAGCCTCTAAATCCTTATTTCTCTGTGCCAATATTGGCCACAGTTCAGCAAGGCACTTAAATATGTGCTTAACTTCAAAAGCACGGTTGAGTCCCACTGATAGATTTGACTACAGGGGGATGTAAGCAAATAGCTAAGGGCTTTGCTAAATTTGGGTCTTAGTGACACAATCCTAGAAACATTTGTATTTTAACATGTTTACAGAGAATTATAACAATTAAGTACAACTCTTCCTTCCTCACGTAAAACCAATCCAGGACTTCCTCTGTCGAAAAGCTTACAGCAGCCAAACTTTCTTTTCCTAACCCTGGGTCAAGCACTTCTCCAAGACCCCTCTTAACACAGTGCCCTGATTATTTGTTTCCTTCGTGATGGCTCTGACGCATCCATATGCACAGGTGAGCATAACAGCTCACGGTATCCACTTGTCACGAGAAGAGCCACACCATCATCTACTGCACATAGGCAAAACGTCCCTTTCCACCGTCCACGCCAGCCTGGGCCGCAGACCTGAAGCAGACTGCGGTTTTGTTCTATGCCACTGCACATACAACTCGCACACGTGTAGCCGTCTGAGGGTTGTTCCAACAGAATTGCCCTTATCATGGGTTTGTCTTCTCCTCTGTAGAGACTCCTCTAAAGGCAAGACCAGGGTCTCTCTCTCTAATCCACACATATATGCAGCATTTTGAAAAGCAAAGGATGCTAACCATGTTCCTTGTTGTGGAAATAAAAAAAGTATAAACTGCAAAGGTGGCAATGAATTCATCTTCTTCAGTCTTCAGCTAGAACACACTGATCTTGTACTAACACAAAATCCCAAAGAACATCTACCTGAATCCTTGGGGCTGGGTGGGGACCAGTGAACCTGCGCTGATGGTGCCACAGGAAGCAGGATCAAGCCCTTTCCTTTCTGCTCTTTGCCTTCAAATCTGGTCCACGAGAGCGACCAAAAGGGCAGTATCACGATCAAAAGAGGAGCTTCAGCGGTCTCACCGCGGTAGTGTTGGGTCTGACTCTGACAGCGATCGCAGCAAAGCCCTGATTCGAACTGATAGGGTCAGGAATGCAGACAAACCCAGAGATTTACAGAAAATGCTTGATCCAGGCCCACGTAAGCTGCGATGGGGCGGGAGAGGCATGAGCCAGCACACCCCCTTCGCTGTCCCCACCATCAGCAGGGCAGCATTCTCCCTGGGGACTGGCTCTGCCCTCAGCCCTCCCGCACCATGCTGGGTGAACTGGTCCTGCCTGGGGGGGTCCATACGGAACCCATAGAGCCCTCCAAGCCCCTTGGCCCTGCCAGCCTGGAAGCGGGGCTGTGGCCCGGGGCGTCAGCAGCCCTGCAGGTCTCCCTGCCAGAGTCTGTCCAGGCAAACAAAGAAAACGCATCGCCTTCCACTTTAATAAAAGCCAAATGATGCTGTTTGCCAATTACCAAAATGGGGCGAAGGTTAAAAACCCATTGAATTATAACACATGTCACGGACCAAAGCTTCCATGATTAACAGTTCTGTGAGAAATTCATTAATTTCACCAGAAGCAAGCTGACAGAGATTGTGCTTAATGACAGAATGCAGGGCAGGGGAAAGGCGGCCGAATCAGGAAAGAGAAAGCTGCATTAAATCACAAAAAGAGATGAGGAAACCTTTTTTTTTCCTCCCCTTATAAAAAGGAAAAAAATATCACCGGAGTTATACAGGGCGGTTGCATTTGTTCTGCTGCTGAAGATTTATCTTCATCAGCTCTTGTTGGGAAAGCTGACAGCAGGAGAGAACAAGACAAAGAGAAGAGCTGGAGTGGGCTCCATCTCCCCGGGGCTCATCTGGGGAGGCGAAGGGCGAAAGCTCGGAGGACGGCTCTCCGTGGAGGCCGGGGTGCTGCCAGGCGATCTGAGTCTCGGTCTACAGTGCTGGTCCCCCCCGGCTGTCAAACACCCCGATGTGCACACTTCTGGAGGAAGGCAAACCCAGAATCTTCCCTGCAGAAACCAGTTTACAGCCGTAACAGCGAGTTCGTAGCAGGATTTAACCAAAGAAAGAAAAGGAAAACCCTTTTGCGACACCAACCAGAAAGCATCAGGTGGGGCATGCACGCTGGAGGGCCCCAGGCCGCAGAGCCGCTCCCGGGCAGGACGGCTCATCTTCATTACGACCACGGAGTTAATGGAGGATCAGAAACTCCTGAAATCCACAATTCCGACAGCTGACTTGGGGCATCTACCTGGCTTTTCGCGCCTGCAGTTTCCAGGAGAGGAGCCACTGGCACCCGGCGGGATGGAGGGGGGACAGGGCTCGTGAGCGCGGCAGGGAAAAGCCACCGAGGAGAAGCAGCGCTTCAGCAGGACTGCCCTGCCAGGGGTGGGAGACCCCCAGCTGCTGGCTCCTAGACGGTGAAAAGGACAAAAACCTGATTTCTGAGGGACTGCGGGATGGGAAATGATACCTCTGCATCTGCACACCCAACTTCACCCTGCACTCCACAAGGCTAAATAGGAAATAATGAAAGTATAATAATTTGAGCTATAAAGCGCGAGCAAAGAACTATCTGGGCCATTATATCTGGTCTATGGATGCAACATGAAAACAAAGCGTGTCATTTTTACAGCACATCTCCAGCAGAGAGGTAAACTTTTGCTGAAAACAAAAAAGAGCCTGTGGTCAGCTGCAGCAAAAAAACAACTGGAAAAATTAAACTGGAAACTACAGAGTATTTTTTTTAAAACCCTCTATAAACATCTTCAGAAGGATGGAATGGATTTTCAAAAGAGCTAACAATGACTGCAGACAACTGCCTATAAAGTTCAATGGGACTTTTGCATTTAAGCTCCTTTTTCTCTTCTTAAATATTGACTGTAATACATATTTTAAGAAAGAAGAGTGAGTGCATGTTCTATTTTCAGTTTTTAAGTTGTCACTAACCCATGGGAGTGATCCATTCACCCTCAAAATAAAAGCTGTGTTAACTTGTCAGGGCTGATACGTTTCTTTTCCCTCACATATTTAAAACCTGCACCCTTGCCTAGAAGTGCCTGTATCTGGCTGGAAATCCTCTCCAACCAAAATAATTCTCCTTGAAGAGAGAGAAATAATATCTCTTGTAGAGAGATGCCAAAAAGCAGGCAAAAATATCCATGTTTACCTAAGGAAAATGAAAGCAGTAAAACTGATGCCTACCCATAGGAAGGAAAGTTCCTCTGAAAATTAAATAAATATTTTAAAAATCATATCAGGCAAATGCAACCAGTGGGGAAAGGGGAGAAAGGAAGGATGGGCAGTGTGGGACTGGCACTCGAAGTGGATCTGACGGGGACATCGTGAGCACGGGAAGCAGAACACCCCCATCCAGCTTCTGAACTGGTGAAGAACAAATTTTAAAAATCCCTCTTTCTATGTTCTTCCTGGACTGGGTAAAACAACAAAGGAAAAAGCTGGCAGGCGACAGCAAAGGCTGCACAGCTTCATGCACAGCTTTCTCTACATCTTGGATACCTGAACTGCTCAGAGTTTCTTGCATGGCAGAAGAAAGCGCACTCTGTCACACAAAACGATTGCACCACAAGACAAATGGGAGATTTTCCACTATAACACTGTCAGTGGAAAAAAACCCACTGATTTCAATCGGCTTCGGACTGGGGCTTTATTTCAGAAAGTTTCTAATTCCTTGACCGACATGGGAAACTCCAGGATCAATCCAGCGTTGTAACCTGCAAGACCTAAAACGTTACTTTGAACGAGCGAGGCTCTGACGGCAGTTTTTGAGAGCAAAAAGGGCTGAGATGGTTCAGTGCACCACGAAAACAAAACCATGCAAAAAAAAAAAATCAAGAAGACAAAGAAGAGGCAAGCGGCGGGCTGATGCTTCGTCAAGAGATTTCTCCAGGTTGGTTTGCTTGGCTGCAGAGGCTCACTGACACTTTGCCTGAGGGGAACGCGTTTTTTAATAAGGAAATAACTTTCTAAACACGGAGCATTTCTAATTTCATAAGTGAACAAATGGTTCAGTTCCTACTGCAAACTTGCGAGGGAGGAATGTGGTCCTGCGCCTCAGCCCTCGTGAGCTCCCTGTCGCTTCTCACCATCTCCTTCCAGTGGGACTCTCTCGCTCTTTTTCTGTCCCGCTCCTGCACTGGGATTTGGCCAAACTTCCCCAACCAGGCTTCTCATCTGAAACTTGATCCTGCTGTCTTTGGGCCTCTGAATTTGTACAACCTATTGCACAGAACGATCAGACTCCTTGAATCTAGGTCAGAACACACTGACTGGGTTGATTTAGCTATAGATATACTCCTTTTTTTTTTTTAAATTTTATTTTCCCTTCCCTCTCCCCCTTCTCACCCTCCTGCCATTTCTGGAATAAAAACAGGTCCTAAAAACAAGCCAGAACATTACCAAAAAACCTGACAGCTTGCTTAGGAGGCTGAGCAGAGGTTTGCTGGGATATGCAACTTGTTTTACTCTCGCTGCCGCTATGGTATGACGACTGCTCACAACTTTGAATTCACAAAGGGAAAAAAAAATGATTCTTTCAGGGGTTTTGCTAAATTCTCCCCTCTTCTTTTCACTGCCTCGCTGAAAGGATCCATGAAGCTGCTGCACCAGAGGCCACGAAAGGTCACAATCTCTGTGGGATGCTGTAAAGCAGAGACTGAGAGGGGTTGGTGGTGATCTATTGATGTGTCTGTAATAACAACAAGAATAAAACGGTAGCCATAAACCTTTCATCCTGGGGGGTCCCACTGAGCTTTTCAAATCGTGGGCCGGATCCGGAGAGGTACTGAGGGCCCTTCCCCAGCCATAAAAGCACCACGAATGCTGGTGGCCAAGCACCCGCTGCACGGAGCCGAGCGCCTTGCAGGATCCGGCCCCTCCGGGGCACAAGCATCACTTTGTCTGCGCGCAACAGCTTCCGTGGAGGTCCCCGCAGCGCCTCAGCAGCACAAAGCGGTTTAGACCGAGGCCGGCGTGTGAGCGGCGAAAACGACGCCGTACTGGGAATGCATGGAGAGTTAACTGACCTCAATTCCGAGCTTGGGATAAAGGAGGGAGGAGAAAGGAAGAGGAAATAATTCACTAACGGTATCCCATGCAGGTTAAATGTCCCATCCATCCTGATCAATGAGAACACTGCCGGTTTTTCACCAGCGACACAAAAGGGTCAGCAGGGTTCAGCTGCTGTGCCCCTCCTGCCTCCCCCCGGCCCCGGCGCGGGCGGGCGGGCGGCCGGGGCGGTGGGTGGCGAGGCAGAAGGGAGCACTCCGACGGGCTCACCTCTGCTCTGCCGGGCTGTAGGTCTCTCCACGCTGGCAGCTGCTGATGGTGATGGGGTCGAAGTTGTGGAAGGAACGCAGGGCCACCCCGGAGATGGCCACAAACTGGGAGCTGAAGCTAATGAGGACAGCCTGGGTGTGATAAAAAGGGTGACTGAGGTCATGGATGACGGGGATAATCAGGGGATTGTTCCTGCAGCTCAGGACGTGGACACCTGCCAGAGGAGAGACAAGATCAGAGGAAGGGTCAGACTTAACACAATCGCTTCCCGAAGCCGAGGGCACTTCAGAAGCATTTCACCCATAGGAACGGCCCTACAGAGCTGAAAAGTTATGGTAAGCTGCCTGGAGGGGCTTCCCAAACCGCCCCGGAGAGCTTAGCAGAGAAGCATATCCCTCCAGACAGCTGAAGAAAGGCTGCCATTCTCTCCGCAAGCGCGGCACGCTCTCAGAGCAGTTTCTTTAGACCCCAGCTACGTTTCTATTGTGCTCTATTAAATCAGGAGCAACCATCACGGAGGAAGCGGAGTCGCACTATTGTAAAACCAGTCTGAGAGGACAGTTGGAGCCTTTATACTGTGCATCAAACGGTGCCGGCAGGCTGGGTGGCTTTGTGCACCATGGGCAGTGCATCAGTGGCTTGTTTGTAGCTGTGCATGTCATTAGCGCTCACCGTAAAAGTTTTTGCATGAGCTCTACACTACATGTGCCCAGTTTTCATTTTTCAGATGGTTTTCAGCATTAAGGTATCTTGCTTTTTGCTAAAAAAGGCAAAGATGGTCCTGGAGAGAGAAACAAGGGTGATGGACCCACTGAGGACTTCACAGGTGATCTCATTTGAGAAGAAAATAATCATGTCTTGGGAAATTAAAAGTGTTTTAAGAGGTCAAGGTGCACAAGAGCACCAGAGAGGTGACAAGGAGATGACTTAATCCCTTTTCTTCAGCAGAGAAGGCACTCAAGTGATAGCTGGGAAGAAATTCACACCCTCAAGTAGAGGCAATCTCAATTTAAACGGGCCAAATCCATCTCAGGGGTAACTCAAAGGACAGACAGATGTCGGCTGGCCTCAAAATTCATTAATTGAGATTCATGGCCTGACGGCTGCCTGCAAAGCCCTGCCTTTGCAGTTCCATGGCATCGCTCCGAGGATCAGCTTGGCTCCAGCTCCATTCGCTTCACTGGAGCTCCCCCAGCAATGGCTTTGGCCCAGGCCCTTTGGCTACCCTGATACACTTACGAATTTGAAAATGAAATAAATTCTATTTGCATGTTTAACTGGCTTAGGGATTTCTGTTGGGGATTTTTTTTCTTTTTTTTTTTTTTTTTCTGGTTCAGGTTTCTTGACTCAAAAGAGAAGGAATAAAAATGTTTTGATTTTTCTCCTTAGAAAGTGATTTCCTGTGAATTAGGACAGACTTCTGACCACTCTCTTTAAACATCTATCTCCCACCCCCTAAAAAAAAAAATCTTCCTGTAATAAAAAAAAAATAAAATAAAAAAGCAAACCTCTTTTTGTTTTGGTCTTTACCTGACCCTGAAATAACCTCCCTGTCTACTTGCCTCCCACAGGTCTTTTGATATCTGGTCCTTGTGGAACAGTGCACGTTTCTCACTTACAAACAGGTGCAGTTAATACTCAAAATCCCGGGTTCCCAAATTCCTTGGAAGTTTCTGCCTTCTCTGATGGAAAGCCAAGAAAGACCTTATGGTATGAGGCTGTTTATTCACTTGAGTTTCATTCCCCGCGCTCAGGTGGTGTCCACCACAAAACAGCCCCTTGGAGCTGCACTGCCGTTGTTGGTGCTTTCTGACCCTAACAGGCGAAACCAGGGCTGAACTAGTCAGGTTCATTTAACTAACCTGCCTTCGCCAGCAAAAAGCCACTCAAGATAGTACAGGTGCCCATGGCAGGGGAGTTAGAGCTGTCTCCAGGCTGGGCCCATTCAACCCTCAACAGCTCTTGCAAAGCACCCAGCAGCTGAACCCCAGCACCTACAACGGCTCTGAACTAACAGTGCTGAGGTGTTTGGCATCCCAAGCTCCCCATCTCCTACCAAGACTCAGAAGAAGCCTCTCATTATTCTCTGGGAGCCCACAGGGTAAAAACTTGCTCTGATCAAGGTAGGAAACTGCGCTTCTGGATAGACTGTGTTTTGCTCATGGGAGTGCCTTTAGCACACTGAGGACTGATCAAGCTTTAAATTATTGCTACTTCCTTTTGGACATACTTTTAGTTTGCCATTAACGCCTGCTTAAGGCTGGCTGACTGTCTGCAGTCAACCCAGCACCCAGTGCATGCCAACGTTTGCATCTCAGCTACAGCTTCTAGATTGCCACAGCGACAAATCAAACACACCAAACACAATATCCAGGAAAAGGACTTCATGCAGCACCCAGAACTCAGCCAAAACAGGGACTGGGAGCTCTGTCTGAGTGAGAACTGCTGGGCAGCCTACCTACACCTCTCCCCGGCTCCAGGCCAGCCTCTTCTGCACAGCTCAGAGGGGCTTTTCCATGATGAAGGCAGCATTTCAGCTGTGAAGATCTCCAGGCGACAGTCTGAGCCATGCCAAACTCATGTTGCAACTTCATCGAGGATTTCAAAACCTAACCCTCAGTTTCCTCTTTGCTCCTCTTTCTTGTTCTTTTTCTCTCACAATCTGTGTTTCTGTCTCTATAAAACGTCAAATTAAGTATTTGTTGGCACACTTGCGTCTCCACCATTTATGTCTTGGAGGGAAAGCGCTATGTGCCACTGTTTTGCAAAAGGAGTAGGGTAAGACTAATCCAGGGGCTCTGGCAAATCGGGATCTATCGTGACTCAACTTGCACGACTGGCTACGAATTTCGGCTTGTTCTTGGACAAGAGACACCACACATTATTCCTGTTCCTCCACTCTCCACCAATTTATGTATTACCCTGGACAGTCATCCAACACCTGTCACTTGTGTCTGTCCCTGCTCCTCTCGTCACTAGTAGGAAGCCCATTTGAGTTTCAGCTTGTCAAAATTGCAAAGTTATGGTAAACCAGAAACCTGGGGGAGAAGGGGTTATGTTTCCTTGAAAACTGCTCTCAGGATGACATGGCCAGCTTTCTTCCCAGTGGAAAAAAGGACAGGGGACACCTGGAAAGGGATTATGCAAGTTCTACCCTGACACGGAATTGGGAGCTAGGGTGAGCTCCTTGGTCCTGGAGCTTAAATGCAGCCCGAATCAATTCACCGGATACAACTTTCCCAGGTTTAGGGACCTGTGCCCAGGGTGGAGATAAACATGGTTTATGCTGGGACTCCCACACACCTAGCAGGTCCACAGCCTCTGTCAGGCACCTCTGCGTGAGGCTGTGCAAGCACCCGCAAGGGCCTGGTGTTACACCTTCATCAAACCTGATACTTCGCATGAAAAATCCTGGCCGTTCCATAGCTGTGGAAACCTCCCTGCAAGCAGCACAGAGCTCCACCCAACAACACCTTGCGAAGCAGCAGCGCTTGCTGCAGCGGCTGGCGCGGGTCCCTCTCTCCCTGCTCCCAGCAGCTCATCTGCATCACATCTACTGTCTCTCCGGGGGAAGGCTGTGTGTGAAGAATTGAAATAGCGCTTATTTTAATTGCTCAGGAGGAACTAATCACTTCTGAACACGTAGTGAACAGGTGTGGAGAAAGGACTGTATAAAACGATGCACCATTTTCAACAAACTCTAGCGAAATTCACATCTTGGAGCATTAAGCAAGCACCTTTTTTGTTTGATCCTGTAAAACCTGAGCAGGAGTATTGGTCAGTCTGCGAATGGGGGTACCAACAGATTAAGCAAGCAATAAGGAGGGAGTCGAATAAAATATGATCTTACCAAGATCATGGCTTTGCTCTTTTGTGTCAAACAGCTGCACACTGATGGTCTCCTGCTTCTGATCCAGGTAATAGGTCCCATCAGTGACCAAGTGAACTAGGACTGCTGCAGCTACCATAGGCTGGGAAAAATAAGCCTGGGGAAACAAAAGCCCCACAAAGGCTGAGGTGGAGAACTGTGGTTTAAAAAAAACCCCAAGAGTCAGTGCAGGACTTTTACAATAACAATTCCCATCCCAGGTCACACAGAAGTCTTCTCTTCCAATCTCTCCTACACAAACTAGATAAACGCGAGCCAAACAGCCCTGCAGCTGGAGGCTGTAACCTCTCAGAAATTCAATAGCCTTGTCACAGGAGGGGACTTCACCACTGACTCTCTAGACAGCACTCAGAGACTTTGTTTTGCTATTTTGCACTAAATGTACTTCAAAGCAAGGAGCTGTTTGGCCCTGGGAAGGCTGTCCCACAATACTTTGCCTGTTGGAGAAACTTTCTATAGGCAGGCAAAGAGCGGACTTCTGAATGCCATGTGCACTTCCTACCTTCAGCCAGAAAACGATCTGTGTCATGTGGGAGTACTGGAAGTTGGCCGTGCAGGGATGCCAGGCGTACTGAGAGACACCATCATTTAGGTCAATCACCTTCGTTCGACACACCTGCAGGACAAAAAAGAAACACCAAAACAGACGTAGATGACAGTAAGGAAGGATTATGACTGTTTAAAGTGGGAAAAAAAATACAGGTGCACCGCTAGAATAAAATAATACACTATAATGACATTTCTACGTACCATGACATTATTCAAAAGTTAATTTTCTGGGTCTTCCACCTCAGTAAGACAAATTGAAAGACAAAAAGGAGCTAAGGACTCACAGCAGCTGGATGGCAACCAACAGTTTCCTCTTAATTTGGTAGGAGGTCTTTGACAGCATTCAGAACAACATTGCTCCCACTCAAATGGACCGCCACTCTTCCCAATGGAGTCAAAGTGACGATCCCTTCTGAGCTTACCAACTCACAGCACAGTCTGCAGATGCTCCCCCCAGTACTCAAGCAATGTCCTATTTAAACCCGCATGTTACTGTAACCCCAGGGAAGCCGCAGATGGCCATGTCAACTTGGAAGCAAGTGTAGCCAGGAAAGTCCTGTCTCGACAATCCAATGTAAGCAAACTAGTTTCTTGCTTTGTTAACTAGGTTCTGCAAGTGGAACCACCTTCTTCCTACACCTACAGCACTTTCCATGGCAGGCAGCAGCGGGATTATAAGCGAACTGCTCTTTTCAGTAAAGAACAAGTAGATGAATCCCAAGTGCTGGCATGGATGAAAAGCTCAAAGAAGAAAACATCTGAATTTAAGTACCAGAGAGCCTTGCAGTACTCTCAGTATGTAAATGTGAAAATGAAGCTGCAAGAAATGGTAGGATTTACCCTGAAACCACAATGCTCAATGAAGCTGCTTCAAAAAAGGAACATGCATGAGCATAGCCTTCATTCCCCGAACAAGAATGAGGAAGGAAATGTCCGCCATGCAAAGGGCTACAGCTGCATTAGGAAGATGATTCCAGCGGAGGCTCTCAGAGCATCTGAAGGGTACCTGTTAAGATTCACAACACACTGGTGAACTCAGTGACTGCCATCACCAGAGCCATGGGGACAGGGAAGTCCTTGTGGTCACACAGCATGGTGGCAATGGAGCCACGAATGCCACCCAAGAGGCCCAGCCGTCTCCAGCGGTCGTGCCAGCCATGGGAGAGCCCAGGACTGACCGTGCAGACCACCTGCCCTGGGTGCCAGCTGCAGCCAGGTACTCACGGGGACAGCGTTAGGTTTCTTTCCAAGACCAGAGCCTGAACTGAGCAATCGGTGGTGATGTGCTGTCAGTAAAGGTGTTCCTATATGCAATTTCTGTGATTATTAAAACAAAAAGAAAACCCTGAAGTGAAACAAGAGAATTAACACAGATGTGTTTAACCATTGAAAATCCTATGCCCACTCACTAATTGTCCATGGAACTGCTCTCTTGGTCTCGGCAGGCAAAGCCCAGGCAATGCAAAGAGAGCCTGGGATGCCTGGGAACGAGAAAGCAGATTGGCTAAAAGTGAGGTAATCGCCTCTATAATCCGAGTCCCTCATGATCCAGCACAGAGGAATCCATGGGCAAAACATAAATCAGCTTTAATGGGCTGGAAGAAGATTTTTAGTTTATTTATTTTTTAAAACAACTGGGACCAAGCTTCATTGAGGCTAGCCAGTGGATAGTGTTACATTTTACAGCAGAGCAAGGCTTTACATAAACTATCTTTGGCATTTGAAATCCAGGCCAGCAATTCGACATGTACCATTTCGCAATTCTCCCTTCTTGTATTTTCAGCAGCCTGTCTCTTGTTGGGAGCATGGTTTTTATTTTAATACCTCTCCAGCTAGGGAATTTATCTTACCCACATCTGTAATTTATATGGTCAGAGAGCTCTTTGACATGAACAAAGATCTCATTACTTTTATATGATTTTGTTCTTATTCTTATATCTCCTCCTGCTCTATTGGTCCAAAAAGGTGGTTGAAAGAAACACGTTTGGTGCCTTTTAAGTGCCACTTATTGGATGAGTGAAAACCTGTATTAAGAAATCACCCAGACCTTCACCAAAAGTTTGAATCAAACCCAAAATAAACCTCTGCTGAGGTGGGTTGGAAATCTCTGATAACTTTTAAATGCCTTGTTTGATTTGTGTGCGTGTGTGAACTCTAGCCCTTTCTGCTTCTGCCTGAGCACATTAGCAAAGCTCTTGACATCGCACAAAGAGCCTGTGCTGGAGACACGCGCAGCTGAGGTGCGCAGACATGGTGGACTGGTCTGATTTGAACGGGTTAGATAAGCTTCCTCCTGCTGAGACTGCTCCATCGCTACTCAGACAAGTGTTTGAAAATCGTACTGGGGTAAAAAGTTCTTTTAGAAGAGAATAACTGAGAAGAGTGCAAAAAGTCTAACAGGCACGACATTGGCAGTGGCTACACGAGCCTCTTCCACACCAGCTGCTATCCAGTAAACTCAGCTAATGGCAAGAAAGTTCTTTAAGACTTTGTAATAACAAATTATCCTGACTGGATAAACAGTCCCTATCACCTACGGACTCCACCATGTCAACAGGCTTTAACGTACGTGGTAAATAACCCCCTTTTCAGCTCTACTCAGCTACTGAGAGTCACGCCACGTCTGCAAAGTCTGAGAACCATTTGCTGGGGGACTCTTTCACACCTCCGGCTTTAAGGCACCCCTAGAAGATGGCAGCAGTGTAAAGCCACTTATTATTGCAGTACCACCACTTTTGGGCTACAAGTTCAAATAGCCTGGAAGACAGAGCATCACCTCTTCTCATGGATACAAATACATAGGAATTCATGTTTATGAGAAATAAATTGTTTCCTAACACCCTCTGGTTTTCTAGAGTGATGCAAAACAGCAGCTAAAGCACCTCACAGCTGTGGAGGGAAGAACGGATGGATGTACTTTTCATTTCAGGGTGTTAACAAACACTAAAGCATTTGCTTGGAAGAAAGACGGCATCACGCAGAACACAAAACTTCACTCACTGGGGCTTATCCAGGTTCTCAGACCCACACAGCAACTGGGATCCACGGGAGCTTAGTATCTGCTCCAGAGTATTCGGGGACTATTTGTATCTGCTTACTGGAAGCCCATGTCATACCCCGCCCCCCCCCCAGGAAGCTGCTTTCAATTACAAGAGCTGATGTCTGTTCCTCTTGGAGGTTCTAATCCAGCTCGTCTCCCACCCACACATCTTGTACACAAACGTCGAGAGACGGAATGAACAAGGCCAGAGAGCACTGTGGGATCTTCCCACAAGAGGGAACGCCTGGAGGATTCCCTTTGACTGATTTATACAACCTCTTGTCAATCACAGGGACAACATGTTCTTCAAACCGCCTCTCCTGTTTTCCTTCTCTTACTCAAGGGGACCGAGGAATGTGTCAGCAGAAAGGGAAAAGTGATATTTCGGGAGCGTTTAGTTCATTGCCACATCTAAAACGCATTTACTATTGCACTCAACTCCATTTCCTCACAATGTTTTCCTTCAAGGTAATACGGGAAAATTTGCTGAAGAGCGTATTTTGGAAGGCACCCCTGTGAATGATTCCCAGCCATCCCACTAGTTCGGGCAACATTAAGTTGTGTTGATGGGCTCCTGTTGCAGACAAACTACAGGTTAAGCATCACTGATCCTGTGGACTGGGCACTGGATGAGGTCTCAAGCTGAAGCGCCCAGTGCATGGCCCCATGACAACCTTCTGGGCAGCACTTGGCTTCTCCAGGCCCCAGGCCCCCATCTGTAAGACAGGGATGATATTACCCCACATCTCACAGGTATCTTGAGGGTAAAGGCCATTAGCCACAATAAGGTGCTCAGATGTTACAAAGAGAAGGGACACACAAGCACACACCTCCCCACTGGCGTGGGTTAAACACAGACAGATGCGACCTCACTCTGTCCTTCCCATCGAGCAAGCACAGCCAGGCACCACAGGCGTGGCATACACTGGTGGTTCTCAGCTCTCACGTTGTAAGACCAAAATAATTCTGAATGCAGACAGGCAAAGCTGCTATTTAAACTAGGATGCTGCCCTACTCAGCTCTGGCATATGGCTGACGCCACGGTTGGAGTGCACGTGCCTGTCTGCATGCCCACGGGTGGCTGCAAGCAGAGCAAATCTCTGGCGCACGGATCTGTCTGCTCCCAAAATCCCATCTGTTGTCCCATGGCGGGGCTTCCGCCAGACCATGTCTTCAAGCTGGGTACGGTTGTGGAGGGCCACCGCAAGCTCTGGTCCGTCAGGCAGCAGGGTCCTGCTGCAGACGTGAGGCTGCAGCCTCTCCCTCCCTGCTTTCTACTGGGACTGTGCTGCTGCCATTGCTGCATCGAGCAGACAACGCTGTGTTGTTCGGGGGTGGAACGGGCTACACCCTGTCCCGCGTGGAAAACAGCAGCCACAGAACAAGCAGGAACAGGATCGATCGGTCAAACCCACAGTACCATTATCTGGGGAGCACACACCACCCGGAGTGAGGTTGTACATGCGCAAAGAAAAGCTCATGGACTGATACGAAACCCGTGGAGACACGAACAGGACATATTCTGGTGTTTGAAGACCCAGCTAAAGAACAGATTTCAACCGTACTACTGAAACCTAACTAATCTACAACTTCTAGCCGACTGCTCTGCAGAATGTTATTTACATTTAACTCAACACATGCCAGAGAATCCCAGCCATGACACAAGCAGCATTTTAACACCTCCCTTACAGATGAAAACTTTCTCCTTCCATTGCCAGACATGAAGGCTGGCAGTCACCCAGACCTTTAATTCTGAAATACGTTATTGTTCTTGCAGACCTAAGGTTAATGTTACCCAAGGATGAGGACCTATGGTGCAGTTGCTAAATATCAGAAAGACTCCTGCTTTTTTATTGCCCAGTATTAGAAGGCAGCTTGACTGCCACATGGACACCACCCAGCCTGCCGACTGCAGTGCAGACCTCCAATCTGTTCTGAAAGCTGTCGCACTGTTCTTCTCATTTACTCTGGGAATTGGGTTGCAGTTACAGAAAAATGAAATTGCCCACATTAGTGAGAACCGATCCATTAAAAAGGCCACCATTTGGGTTCCAACAAACACCACAAAAATCAGCCAATTTCTACAACCATTTCAAACCGCAGGAGCCCACAGAGCTCAGATGGCAACTGTACACACAGGCTTACTCACAGGACATCAGAAATTTTGCTCTGGGTTTTCTTCTAGGTTCTGGTCAGAAATACTTAGGACTAGTCTCTGTGTTGGTGTTCTGGATTTGTCCCCTCAGAAGATTTGAGTCAACAGTTGTCTGTCCAGCTATGAAAGTCAGCATTAGGTCATTTCAGCCTCTAAGACTTAAGGAAAGCATTCCAAGTTACTTTTTCCAAACCGGTACCTAATATTATTTTTTTATGTGCACTAACAATGAGTTTAAAATACCCTGTTGTAGGAAAGAAAATAAAAACCCCAAACTTAACTGAAGATTCAGCAGCACAGATTGTAAGCACAAGATGATGAAAGCTGTGTCCTCCCTCTTTCAGTAGTAGCCTTCTCACCTTCTAGTCTGCTGCTTCTTCCTCAGCAACAACCTTCCCTTACCTCTGGCGCTCATGAATTGCAGCTTCTACTGCAAACCTCTCCTTGTCCCCTGCACCTGATAACACAATTTTACTAAGTTTCATGCTCTTTGTCTGCTTTTGCCTGTTTTCACTGGGGTGCTTAAAGGGCTGATGGCAAAAGATGAAAAACTGCAGCACGTCCTGCTCCAGGCCAAAGGCATGCAGGCAGGTGATCAACAGAGCAGCTTTATCAACTGGAAGCTGATAAAACTCCTGGGGTAACACACTGATGCTATATTACTCCCAGATTCAGCTGGCTCAGAAGTAAGAGGAAATCTCCTCTGTCAATTGTACCCGTGTAATAAAGAGCAGGATTCAGCTGCGGGATTGGGAAGCAGACTATGTCTCCTGCGGGATGCAATAAAGCCCCGTGGACAGTTGCTAGGTCCAGTCGCAGCAGAGCCACTTGCCCTCTGAATCTGGAGCAGCTGATGGTGTCTGCACCTTGCAGACTTAGTATTCAATTAGCATGTTACTACAGCTTTCTGAGCACAGAGCCCCCCGTTTTCAGCTGAAGGCCTGGCTGGATGTGTTAGTAATTGGGAAGTGACCTTTATGTGTACGAAAACACTGCAGCCAATATGACATGGCATCATTAGTTCGTTTGCAGTGTGACATGATGATAAATTCCTCTACAATAAAAAGGATAGTGTTCATTTCCAAAGGGAAATCTCCTTGCGTAGAGTTTTGGATGTAACACAGGGCTGGGATTCAGAAATGAGTGGGAGACGCAAGGGCTATTTTGTTTTGTCATATAAGTTGGTTTAGTTTCAGGAAAGCGAATAGGAGCTACAGGGATTTCCATTAGACGATGGCCCAGACTGCATGTGTATTCAATGTGTGTTATTAACTTTAGCTTTCTCAAAAAAATGTAGTTATTTCACTTCCAAAGAGTCTGTATGAACAATATATTTCAATTTCTAAATCATGCAGACCTGCATTCTTTGAGTTTTCCTTTGAATTTCTGTTATCTCCAGATTCAAAGCAAACTTCATTTAAAACCGGTGAGTTCAAATCAAAATCACATAAAACCATAAACTTCACAGGGTATACCTGAAAGAACTGTAAATCAGTTCTGACTGGCCCTATCCCAAACCCACATCGACTTTGACATCCAGCCAGGTGTAATCAAAATATCTAGGAAGCTAGCTGGACCTGTGGAAAAAACAAGATGGAGCTTTGATTTCACAACAAAACCTTAACCAGATGATTTTTGCACGGTTCAAAGGATCACCCCAAAGACATCAGCTAAGCCAGAGACAGAAACTACAGCAAACGAGTGAGAAAAAGAAGAAATAATTGTGCTAATGGGATTTAAGCCTCAACTCAGCTTTTACACAAGCCCACAAGTAAGCACCAGCATTTGGAGGTCATGAGTGCAAGTCGTACTTGCCCCTGCTTCTTTTGCCCTTCAGGAACACACACTGCACGGACACAAAAGCAAGCGACGGCTCCAAGTGCAGAGCAAGGCAGAGTACAGTCCCGTACGCAGCCCGTGAAAGCGTAACCCAGCACTTTGCCACGTGCCCCTGTTTATTCATATCGGAGCTCTGCTATTTCTTCAGCACAGCAGCAGGACTTAAAGACGCTGCTCTCAAACAACAGCATCTCGCAGCCCAGCATTGCGGGGATCTCACCTAGGAGGCATAATTCTTAGAATTAGCCCTGAATTGCATTCTGCTATTATGTTCAAACTCACAGATACATCTACCAGTAGAAGTAGAGCCAAACACACACCGCCAGACACACTGCATAAAGAAACAGCGCTCAGACAAGACCTTCTACCTTCAGTTGTGCAAACATCAGCCTCATTACAGCTAAAAGACACTTTCAATCCGCAGCCAAAGCTCCTGTCTACAGCTTCCACATTGCTGCTCACAAAAGTGTGAAGGCATTATAGACTGATAAGTGCTTTAACAGACTGTATATCCATCCACTGGAGAGCGAGGTTAAACAAATACGGTAGCCAGAACATTATTGTTGGCTGCACACTCGGGTTCCCGAACTGCCTGTCTCTAACTTCAACCGGCCAGGTCCACTGCAGCAAAGCTCGCACAGAGCCGCGGGCCAAGGCTGGCCGTGGGGTGCTGCGGCAAAGGAAAACAACCCCGTCCCATAAGCTTCTACCCCTGACGAGCACAGCTAAAGCTTTTTTTTTTCCTTTGACTGGAGCATTTCGTTTGGGAGCAGCTGGCATCAGAAAAATCAAACTGTCAAAGGCAGAATGTGCACCACACTTTAGCAGGCTCTTAAATATGCTTTTATTCTTATATTAGTGGACCTGATTCTCTGGTTTCATTGTAGCTCTGCTGGTTCGGCTCTCCTGCAAGGAAAAGCAGGACTGGGCTTGGTAACATCCCCTCTTTCCTTCCCAAAGCTAGTCCTACAAATCTGCTTGGACGAAGACAACACACAGCTAGTTAGAGAAAGTCCAAAAGCAACAACAACAAATCCCTAAAGCACTTCAGCTGGATGAGGAGTTCTCCATCAGAATAACGCACTGGCTGAGGTAGACAGAGATGCTTAGAAGCACTTGGGCAACATTTCTGATAGGAAGAGAGAGAAATAGGAAAAAAAATTAAGCCACATCTTTGCCAGCTAACAAGGAGGAAAAAACCACAATGCTTTCGTTTCCAGCACGGTAGGAGTAGATCTAAATACCCCCCGTATGTAACCCCACCTCCCCTGCACCGCCCCGAGCGCACGCGGGGCACCGGAGCCGCTTCCACGCGACGTGAGACCAGGCAGGTGCTAGCACGAGCTCGGGAGATTGCTCGCTAAGCTTCGCCCGCGGCTGAAGCAAACAGCCGTGCAGTGGTTAATGTCAGCTCTGACCACATGATCACATTCAGGAAAGGTCAAAAGAGTGATTTTTCATTTAAAAACATCTGTGTGTTTAAAGAACAAAACTTTCTCATGTGCAGAAAACCAGGGGTTTCCAGCGCTTTTATTTCCCGAGTTAAAGTCATGCTTTTCAGCTTTGTTTAGGGTTATGGACCATGTAAACACACTGTGTAAACCACACGCAACCCTCATCACACAGCATTTCCACATGCAAGGATAGCCGGGAGTGCAAATCTCTCTCTCCCGGGCTCCTTTTCCCTCTCCGAGCTGCTCAGCTTCCCGCAGCGCGCTCCCAGCGAGCCAGCCAGACACCCCCTTGCTGTCCTTCCCTATATGAAGACGTACACATGCCTGTAATCCTAAGGGTGTAAGTCTGCTCTGGGCTGTCAACAGGCCTTAATTGGAGACATCCAGGGCGATGATGCATTGGGAAGAGGCCCTCAGTCAACAG